>OOCH01001274.1_pt1 | contig 20547 bp, 17 predicted proteins | sample 1671641 | NCBI WGS metagenome assembly OOCH01 (sample SAMN06348177, study PRJEB24527) | human gut metagenome | biome: human gut; feature: ankylosing spondylitis patient; material: feces | host: Homo sapiens | place: China | collected 2015-10
TTGATTTCAACCTAATAGAGGCTAAAGAGACTCCGCAGGAACAATTCGAACGCGGTTTATGTTATCTTAGAGGAGATGGTGTAGATAAAGACTTGGAAAAAGCTGTCTCTCTTATTGAAAAATCTGCACAACAAGGGCATGCCCACGCTCAATTTTATTTAGGCCTATTTTATGCACAAGGCGAGATAAAAAGTAAAAATATAAATAAAGCTGTAGATTTTTTCAAAAAATCTGCACAAAAAGATGATACTGATGCTCAATTCTATTTGGGATTACTTTATAAAAATGGAAATGGTGTCCCCCAAGACTTCTCTAAAGCGAATCTATACTTTGAAAAAGCTGCTCGAAAGGGATTTTATCCTGCCCAGTATGAACTGGGACTTTTATATCTGCGTGGCCTAGGCGTAGAAAGAGATTTCCATCAAGCTAAAAATCTGCTTGAGAAAGCAGCACAGCAAGATTGCGATTTAGCAATGGTTGACTTAGGAATGCTCTATTTTTATGGACTTGGTGTTAGACAGAGCTACGCTAAGGCAAAAAAATTGTTCGAAAAAGCCTCTCAACATAACAATAATGAAGCTCAACTTCTTTTGGGAGAGCTCTATGAACGGGGGCTAGGTGTCAAAAAAAATGATACGATAGCCAAAGAATGGTATGGAAAATCCTGTGACAATGGTAATCAGTCTGGGTGTAATTCCTATCGACGACTACATCTTCGCTAATAAGGCTGCTTAAAATAGAAAAATCCTCCTGCGAATTACAGGAGGATTTTCATTCAAAAAAATAACTTTCTCAAGATGTCCGCCTTTCCTGGATAAAACCCATTTGGAAGAGGAAGGAGGACTGGGGGGAAAAGTAACCTTTGTGCGCTAGCCCAAAATTTCATCTCCCCCGTATCTTGTTTTTCTACAGCTTGCCGGCGCGCATGTCGCGCAGCCACTGGTACCAGCCTTCCAGGCCGGAACCGTCACGGCAGGAGACCTCGAACACGGCCAGTTCCTTGTTGAGGCGGGTGGCGAAATCCCGCGCCCGTTCGCGGTCGAAGTCCACATAGGGCAGCAGGTCCACCTTGTTCAGCACCATGGCCTTGGCCAGGTTGAACAGCAGGGGATACTTTTCGGGCTTGTCGTCGCCTTCGGTCACGCTCAGCAGGGCCACCTTGGCGTCTTCGCCGCAGTCGAATTCCACGGGGCAGACCAGGTTGCCCACGTTCTCGATGAACAGGATGTCCACGCCGTCCAGGTCCAGGCTCTCCATGGCCGTCATGATCATGTTGCTGTCCAGGTGGCAGCCGCCGTCGGTATTGATCTGCACGGCCTGGGCGCCCGTGGCCGCCACGCGGCGGGCATCGTTGTCGGTCTGCAGGTCGCCTTCGATGACGGCCATGCGGAACTCGCCGGCCAGGTCATGCAGGGTGCGTTCCAGCAGGGTCGTCTTGCCGGCGCCCGGCGACGAGATCAGGTTCAGGGCCAGGATCTTGCGCTCACGCAGCTTCTCGCGCACGCTGGCCGCGATCTTCTCATTGGCTTCCAGAACGTTGCGCACCACAGGAATTTGCATCGTTTCCTCCCGGAACTCCGGCCCTTTTCCTCAGGGCCCGCCTGGCGGCAGCATGGCCGCAGGCCGTCGGTTTATGAATCCTGGCCCCCGCTGACGGAGGCTTCCAGATGACTGATCTGCAGCTCCTTGCCCTGCACCACCGTGTGGCCTGCCAGGGCGCCGCACGCCGGACACGGCTGCCAGAGGGCTTCCTGCCCCTCGCCGCCGAAGGTCTGCCCGCAGGTGGAGCAGCGCAACAACAGGGGGATGGTCACCAGTTCGAGCCGGGCGGCCGCATGCGGCCCGCCCTGCACCAGGGCCTCGAAGCAGAATTGCAGCGAATCCGGCACCACGCCGGCCAGGGCGCCGCATTCCACACGGATGAGGTCGAGCCGGTCACAGCCCTGTTTGGCGATCTCTTCCAGAGCTATGTCCAGGATGCTTTGTGCGATGGACATTTCGTGCATAGTGCGCCGATGCTAGCGCAAAGCCCCCGGCGCGTAAAGGGATTTGGCAAATCTTGCCATTCGGCACAAATCATGTAGAGTTTAGCCGTGCCTGCATATGGGGCCTCATGGCATGCCCCGGCCCGGAAGGCCTTTTGCCCCGCCGCCGTGACACGCGCATCATGAACCGCCACGCGCGATCTTCCGCCGGGCACTTCCCGGCGGACATCCGGCCCAAAGGCACAGGAGCCTACTGGCATGAACAAGATCTTTCTCTGGATAGTCCTCGCGGTCATCATCCTTGGCCTGCTGCTCATCCTGCTCAACACGCGCATGGGGCAGTCCGGCGACGCCCCGGTCCCGGCCGACAACAGCGTCTCCGCCCCTGTGAAGCCCGCGCCGCCCGTTGCCCAGCCCCCCCTGCCCGTGACGCCCGGCACGCCTGCCGATGGTGAAAAGCTGGCCGCTGCCGGGGTCAAGCCTTCTCCCGCTGCCGTGGAGCGCGGCTTTGCTTTCGAGACAGGAGAGGAAACGCCCGCCACGGCGGAAAGCCCTGCCCCCGCAAGTCCGGGCACGACCCCGCTCACCGCTGCCGCCCATGACGAAAAAGCCCCGGCGGCCGCTCCTGCGGCTCCCGCCGCCCCGGCGGAAGTGAAGAAGGCGGAAAAGCCCGCTCCCAAGCCCCAGCCCGCGCCCCGCAAGGCGGCCCCCGTGCCCAAAAACCAGACCATCACCAACTTCGTGGTCTTCGTGCGTGACGGCGGCGCCACCATCCGCCTGGACGCCTCGTCCCCCATCCGCTTCAAGCATCTGGAGCTGACCAGCCCCTCCCGCGTGGTGGTGGATCTGCACGGCACCTGGAAGCTCAGCGAACCCGGTGTGCCCAAGGGCGAGATGGTCAAGGACGTGCGCCTGGGCAAGAAGGGCAGCGACACCCGCATCGTCATCGACCTGCACGCCAAGGCCAAGACGCGCTACATCCTGACCAAGGGCAAGAAGCGCCTGGACATCCGTCTGGACAAGACCAAGTAACTTCTCGCAGCATAGCGATAAAAAACGGCAAAAAAACGGCAGGACCTCCCGGAGATCCTGCCGTTTTTCATAACTGAAAAAGGGAGGCCTTCGCCTCCCCTTCTTTTATTCCTTTTCCATTTCCCTGCCGCGTTCGTCAGCGGCCAGCACCGCATCCACCAGCAGGCCGGAAAGTCCCGCCCTGTCGAGGACATTGACCCCGGCGATGGTCAGGCCGCCGGGCGAGCATACCTGGTCGCGCAGTTCCATGAGCGGCGTGTCGCTGCGGGCCGCCATGACGGCCGAGCCTTCGAACAGGGCCGCCACCATGTCGCGGCATTCCTTGCGGCCCAGGCCCAGGGTGACACCGGCCTGCACCAGTCCCTGCATCATGCCGAACACATAGGCGGGCCCGGCGCCGATGAGGGCCGAGAAGGCCGTGAAGCGGGACTCCGGCAGCTCCAGACAAACGCCCAGCTGGCTGAAGAAGCGCAGGATGTCTTCCTTGCTCTCCGCCGGGACCTTGTCGTCGAAGCACAGGGCGAACACGCCCTTGCCCACCAGCGCGGGCGTATTGGGCATGCAGCGCACCACGGGGCAGCGACCGCCCACGGCAGCCTGCAAACGGGCGATGCTGATGCCCGCCGCCACGGAGATCACCACCGTGTCGGGCCCGAACTCGGGCGCCATCTCGGCCAGCAGGGCCTCGATCTGGTAGGGTTTGACGGCCATGACCACATAGCGGGCCTTGCGGGCCAGCTCGCGGGCCGAATCCAGACGGGTGACGCCCGCCGCTTCCAGAGGCGCCATGCGTGCTGCCGTGCGCGTATGGCCATACAGGGTGCAGTCCAGGGAAGAGGCGGCAAGACCGGCCAGGATGGCCCCGCCCATGTTGCCGCAACCCACACAACCGATGCTCATGCTCATGTTCGTTCTCCATCACCGCCACAGGCGGCTGTCAGCCGGGAAGCGCTCCAGACGCTCCCGGAAAGATCACTCCGGCTTGCCGAACTGTCCGGCCCGCAGCTGGGCCAGATGCCAGACGTAGCGCCGCAGGGGCACCACGGCCACGCCCTCACGGTTCTCCCAGCGCTCCAGGGCCCGCAGGGTCGAGGCGTGCGGATGCCCGATGGCGATGGCGATGCCCTGCTTGCGGGCCAGGCGGGCGGCCTTGTCCAGCGCGGCCAGCACCTTGTCCGTGCCCTGGGGATCGTCCAGAAAAACATGGCGGCTGGCCGTGACGATGCCCTGGCGGACCATGCTGGTCTCCAGCTGGCTGTTGCCGCGGGTGACGCTGTCCAGCACGAACAGGCCGCGCCCGTAGGCCAGACCGGCCAGCATGCGGCAGGCATCGCGCCGTCCGGTGAACCCGGAACCCATATGATTGTTGAAGCCCAGGGCCGTGGGCACCTGCGCCAGCGCCTTGTCCAGAGCGTGTTCCATGGCATAGGCGTCCATGTCCGTCTCCAGCGCTCCGGGGCCCGGATTGGGCGCGGTGCCGTTCTTGCGGGGCATGGCCTCCATGGGCATGTGCAGCAGGACGTCCAGCCCCATGTCCCGGGCCACCTGCTGCACCGGACGGCGGGCAGCGGCATGGGGCCACAGGGCCAGGGCCACGGGGAACGGCAGGCTGGCCAGCTGCTCCGCAGGCTCCAGCTTCTGGCCCATGTCGTCGATCACCAGCACCAGAGCAGGTTCGGGCATGGGCCGGGAAAGCGTGGCCAGCATGGTCTCCCAGCCGGGGAAATGCAGGACGAGGCAGGTGCGGCCGTCCACATCGGCTTCCAGCACCCCGTCGTCCGTCCAGCGCAGTTGCGGCATTGGGACGTCATCGGCCAGCAGGCGCTCGCCGTCAGGGCCGGTACGCAGGGCCTCCTGGCACAGACGCTCCTGCAGGGCCAGGGCCAGACGCAGGGGAGCGCCGTCCCCTTCCACACGGTAATGCCGGGCCTCCTGTTCCGAAAAGCCGGGCATGGTCAGCAGACGGCAGCCGGGCATGACCCGGGACAGGGTCTGGCGCATCAGATCGTCCAGACGGTCCCGGTGCCGCAACCAGTCACCGGTGGCCAGCACGGGCTGCCCGTCCTCGGCCACCAGCACGGCGCCTCCCTCCCGGGAGGCCAGACACAGGGACAGGCCCAGACACAGGCAGAACCACAGGATACCGCCCACCAGCAGGCGGGTCGACGCACACGGCCCCCCGGAGAGGCCGTCGTGATCGTCGCCGCTCGGGGGGCCGGGATGTAAGAAAGGCAAGCGCACAGGTTCCCTCCGCGCCGGACGCAGGCCTAGCGCCGGATCTCCTGGATGCGGGGCAAGCCCTTGACCAGCTGCAGGGCCATGCGCAGCTGGTTGTCGCGGGCCAGCTGTTCCGCGGCATCGTCACGCTTCTTGCTGCTCGTGGCCTTCTTGCCGCCATCGGCGTTCTCCAGATGGCCGCTCAGGTTCTGCTCGCGCAGCAGGATGCGGGGCTCGTCGGCGTCTTCTTCACGCGGACGCTCGAAGGGGATCTCCAGGTCGGGCACGATGCCCTCGGCCTGGATGGAGCTGCCGCTGGGCGTATAGTACAGGGCCACGGTCAGCTTGAGGGCCGAGCCGTCGGACAGGGGGATGATGTTCTGCACCGAGCCCTTGCCGAAGGAGCGTTCGCCGATGATCAGGGCGCGCTTCTGGTCGCGCAGGGCACCGGCCACGATCTCGGAGGCCGAGGCCGAACCGGCGTTGATGATCACCACCACGGGCACGTCGATGTCCCCGGCCTGATCCTTGGCCTCATAGATGCGCTCCGGCACGGGGCCGCGGCCCTGGATGGACACGATGGTGCCCTTGCTCAGGAACATGTCGGAAACGCTCACGGCCTGGTCCAGCAGACCGCCGGGATTGTTGCGCAGGTCGAGCACGATGCCCTTGAGGCCGCCGGTCTTGGCGCATTCGCGGGTGGCCTTCTTGAGGGCGTCGCGCAGGTCCTCGTCGGTGCGGCCGGAGAAACGGGTGAGGCGGATCCAGTAATAGCCGTCTTCCAGCGGCTTGGACTTCACGCTGACCAGCGGGATGGCCTCACGCTTGACCCGGATGGTCTTGGGCGACTTGGAGGTGCTGTGCAGGATGCCCAGCTCCACTTCCGTGCCCTTGGGGCCGCGGATGCGCGAGACCACGTCCTGCAGGCTCAGTTCCTGCGTGGGCTGGCCGTTGATGGTCAGGATGACGTCCCCGGACTGCAGGCCGGCACGATAGGCGGGCGTGTCCTCGATGGGGGTCACCACGGTCACCTGGCCGTTCTCCACCGTGATCTCGATGCCGATGCCGGTGAACTCGCCGGAGGTGGTCTCCTGCATCTCCTTGTGTTCTTCAGGCGTCATGAAGGTGGAGTGCGGATCCAGGCCCTGCAACATGCCCTTGAGGGCACCGTCCAGCAGTTCGCCCTGGTTCACGTCCTTCACATAATAACGGTTCACCAGATCCAGCACCTGGCTGAAACGGCGCAGGGCTTCGAAATCTTCCTCGACCTTGTCTTTGTCGGCCTTGGCGGCAGCGGTGGCTCCCAGCGGGCAGCAGAGGGCCAGCACGCAAAGGAAAACGGTCAAACGGAAAAGAGCTCGCATGGATTGCCTCCCGAAAAGATCATACGGACGCAGGGGCTCCTGCCGGAACCGGCGGGGCAGGCACGCAGCCTTGCCGGGCCGCCTGCGGAGCGGCCATAGTTCCCTTTTTCAGGTCAAAAAGCAATGACGGCCGGGGCCCCGGCCAGCCCCGGAGGAGGAAGGGCCGCCGTACCGGCATGACGGCGGCCGGGGACCACGGCAACCCGGCAGGTACGCCATGGACAGGGGCGGCCCGCAGATGCATGCCGAAAAAAGTACCGCTCCCCCGCTCCCGGCCCCGCAGGCAGGCACAAAAAAAGGGGCCGCCCGTTGCCGGGCAGCCCCTGGGATCGCAAAGGCGCAGGGCCTAGATGAAGAACAGCCAGGTCAGGATCAGGAACAGCGGGATCAGGATACCCACGGACCAGGCCATGTAACCGAAGAAGCTGGGCATGGCCACGCCCTGTTCTTCGGCGATGGAACGCACCATGAAGTTGGGGGCGTTGCCGATGTAGCTGTTGGCGCCCATGAACACGGCACCGGCGGAGATGGCGGCCAGGGTGGGCGCCATGTCGGTCATCAGGTGCACGGGGTCGCCGCCGGCGGTGTTGAAGAACACCAGGTAGGTGGGCGCGTTGTCCAGGAAGCTGGACAGGGCGCCGGTCAGCCAGAAGAACATGTAGTTCACGGGCTCGCCGTCATGGAAGACCATGTTGATGACACCGGCCAGGGCGCCGTCGGTACCGGCACGCAGGATGGCCAGGGCGGGGATCATGCTCAGGAAGATGCCCAGGAAGAGCTTGGCCACTTCTTCGATGGGGGCCCAGGAGAAGCCGTTGAGTTCACGGCACTGGCGGGTGGTGAACTTCCAGGACAGGCCGGCCAGGCAGAGCAGCAGGATGTCGCGCAGCAGGTTCTGGCCATCGATGCCCACGCCGTGGATGTTGATGGCTTCGCCGAGGTCGATCATGCCGGAGACCAGCACGCAGAGCACGATGCCCAGCAGGAAGAGCAGGTTGATGGAGCCGTCGAGGCCCAGCTTTTCTTCCACCTTGTTGGGATCATGCGGGGGCTGGGGACGACCTTCACGGCCGTACAGGACGGTATCCAGCACGAAGTAGATGCCCAGCAGGGCCAGGGACATGAAGCAGGTCTTCACGAACAGGTTGGTGGTGGTCCAGAAGAAGCTCACGCCCTTCAGGTAGCCCAGGAACAGCGGCGGGTCGCCCAGGGGAGTCAGGGAGCCGCCGATGTTGGCCACCAGGAAGATGAAGAAGACCACGGAATGCACACGGTACTTGCGGTGGGCATTGGCGCGCAGCAGGGGGCGGATCAGCAGCATGGCGGCGCCGGTGGTGCCCATCCAGCTGGCCAGGATGGTGCCCACGGCCAGGATGCCGGTGTTGACCACGGGGGTGCCCACCAGCGAGCCCTTCAGGCGCACGCCGCCGGCCACGGTGAACAGGGCGAACAGCAGCACGATGAAGGGGATGTACTCCAGCAGGATGGCATGGAGGAATTCATAGAAGGCCACGTTGAAGCCGTAGACCACCAGACAGGGAATCAGGAAGGCAAGGCCCCAGAAGACGGAGATCTTGCCGAAGTGATGATGCCAGATATGCGGCAGGGCCAGCGGCATGATGGCGATGGACAGCAGCATGCATACGAAAGGAATGACCCAGACCGCGGACAGTTCCGCACCGGGGATGCTCGGATGCCCTTCGGAGGCCATGGCCAGCACGGGAAGCGCCAGCACGGTCAGCAGGGCAAGAGGCAGGGACCAGCGTTTCAACATGGGATTCTCCTCAAGTCAGTATAAAATATCACAAAAGAAAACATTGTGATACATTATGAAAACTTCTCAATTTTACGCCATTTCCACGTTTTTTGCAATGAAAATGCTCCCTCTTGGCGCAGGATGAACATTTCACAAAATCCGGCTTACCTGACGGGGTCCGGGCCGTCCCCGGGCAGGGCCGCGGCCGGGCCGCTGTCGCTGCCGTAAAGGCTGCGGTATTCGTGCTGGAAGATGCACATGCGCGTGGCGTCGTGGTAGGCGCCGTTGGCGAAGAACTCGTGGATGAGCACGCCCTCGGCCTGGAAGCCCAGCTTGGAATAGACGTGGATGGCGCGCACGTTCTCGTTGTCCACCACGAGGTAAAGCTTGTAGCGGTTGAGCGCGTCGAAGGCGTAGGCCATGGCCAGCTTGGCCGCCGCCGTGGCAAAGCCGTGGTTCTGCCAGGCCGGGTCGATGATGATCTGGAACTCGGCCCGGCGGTGGATGTAGTCGATCTCCACCAGCTCCACCAGGCCCACGTTCTGGCCCTGATGGTCCACGATGAAGCGGCGCTCGCTCTGGTCATGGATGTGCTTGTTGTACAGGTCCTGCAATTCCACGAAGGCCTCGTAGGGCTCTTCGAACCAGTAGCGCATGACGTTGGCGTTGTTGTCCAGGCCGTGCACGAATTTGAGGTCTTCCCGTTCCAGCGGCCGGATGCGGATGGCGGCCGATGCTTCCCTGCCAGTTTCCATGCTGAGACTCCCTGCCGCGCGCCGCAAGGCCAAGGCTTGCGGGAACGGCGTTTTTCTGCCAGATTTCCGGCGAATTCCACCAACAACGAGGATGCTATGCCCAAGGACCCCACTCCCCGGCGCAAGGCGCGTCTGGGCTCGGTGCTTGCCCACCGTCAGCCCGACCTGACCCTTGTGCTTGCCAATATCCATGACCCGCACAATGTCTCGGCCATCTACCGTTCCTGTGACGCCTTCGGCGTGGACAAGGTGCACCTGTACTATACCGACACGCCCTTCCCCGTGCTGGGCCGCAAGACCTCGGCCTCGGCCCGCAAATGGGTGGAGAGCGTGCGCCACCGCGACCGTCAGGAGCTGGAGGCCAGCCTGCGTGCCCAGAACATGCAGATCCTGGCCACCACCTTCACGCCCACGGCCAAGCCGCTGCGCACCTGGGACTTCACCCGTCCCACGGCCATCATCATGGGCAACGAACACAGCGGCGTCAACGAGGAACTCATCAGCATGGCCGACGGTGAGCTCTACATCCCCATGTACGGCATGATCCAGAGCTTCAACGTCTCGGTGGCCTCGGCCATCATCCTGTCCGAAGCCTGCCGCCAGCGTGAGGCCGCCGGCTTTTACGACAGCCCCCGCCTGGAGCCCGACGAGCTGGAACGCCGCTTGGCCCTGTGGCTGGAAAAATAGACTGTCCCGCAAGATGCGAAAAGGGGGCGCCCTGCCGGGTGCCCCCTTCGTCCATCATTCGATATCCAGCCCGTCGGCGGGCTCGCCGCTGCCCTCCGCATGCGGCCTGACCACCTTCTGGAAGCGGTGGCCGTCCCAGCGGTAGCCGATCTCGTTGGCCAGCGGCAGGTAGAGCATGCCGGTCTTGTTCCAGAACACGGGGTGCGCGCGCAGGCCCCCCATGCCCAGGCAGATGAGCACCGAGGGGTTCACATCGTCGGGCACGGGCTGGCCCTTGGCAAAAAATTCCTGGATGTCCGGCTCCTGCGGCACGTCCACGGGTACCGTGCGCCCCGAGGCGTCCACGCGCCACAGCTCCACCGTACACAGCTCGGTGCCCAGCGTGCCGATGGCCGCCACGGCCGAACCGTCGTCAGCGTCCCGGAACAGACGCAGGGCCACGCCGCTGTCGCGGAAGGGCAGCGCCCGGAACACGATCACGTCCCGGCTCTCGCCGGCCAGTTCCCAGAACTCGCTCTGTCCTTCTTCCAGCAACTGCTGTTTGTCCTCGTCCTCAAGGCCTTCGGCCGTATTTTCAAAAATGCTCGTGGGCAGGGCGCCGAACGCCTCGCGGGCGGTGAGCGCGCTCTCCTGCGTCAGGCCCGCGGACGGGCACAGCAGCATGAGCATCAGCAGACAGAAAAAAACACGCATAACTCCCCCTTGCCGCGACACTGTCCCGGCTCGTCAAAAATTTTATACGGCCTTCCCCGTCCTTTGTCCATCGCTCCGGGCCGTTTTTCCCGGCGCTTATCAGGAATCCCTCTTGCCAAACAGCGTCGCCACGCTTACATAACAGCCCATGAACAATCCCTGCATCCATATCGAAAAAGCCCGGCAGCACAACCTCAAGGACATCAGCCTGGACATCCCCCGCGACGAGCTGGTGGTGGTCTGCGGGCCCTCCGGTTCCGGCAAGTCCACCCTGGCCTTCGATATCGTCTATGCCGAGGGCCAGCGCCGCTATGTGGAATCCCTTTCGGCCTATGCCCGGCAGTTCCTGCCCCAGATGGACAAGCCGGACGTGGAGAAGATCGAGGGCCTTTCCCCGGCCATCTCGCTGGAACAGCAGAGCACCTCGCGCAATCCCCGTTCCACCGTGGGCACGGTGACGGAGATCCACGACTTTTTGCGCGTCTTCTTCGCCCGTCTGGGCCGCATGTACTGTCCCTCCTGCGGCCGCCCCATCGAGGCCCGCTCCGCCGACGAGATCATCACCGACATCATGGCCCTGCCCCAGGGCAGCAAGTTCATGGTCATGGCGCCGCTGGTGGAACTGCAAAAAGGCACCCATCAGGACAAGTTCAAAAAGCTGCGCGCCGAAGGCTTCGCCCGCGTGCGTGTGGACGGCACCTTCCACACCCTGGACGACGTGCCCGCCCTGGACAAGAACAAGAAGCACAGCATCGACCTGGTGGTGGACCGCCTGGTCAACAAGGACGGCATCCGCGGCCGCCTGGCCGACTCCGTGGAGCTGGCCCTGCGCTATGGCGAAGGCCGCCTGACCGTCCACCTGCCCGACAGGCCCGAAGGGGAACGGGACATCATCCACTCCACCACCTCGGTCTGTCCGCACTGCCATATCTCCCTGCCCGCGCCCAGCCCGCAGCTCTTTTCCTTCAACAGCCCGCAGGGGGCCTGTCCCCGCTGCGTGGGCCTGGGCACCGTGGACTATTTCGAGCCCCGCCTCATCGCGCCCAACCGGGGCCTTTCCCTCAATACCGGGGCCCTGCTGCCCTGGGCCGAGAGCAAACACTTCCAGCGTTACGAGCCCGCCCTGCGCGCCCTGGGCGAGCGCCACGGCTTCACGCTCTCCACGCCGCTGGAGGACTTTTCCGACGCGGCCCTGGCCTGCCTGTTCTACGGCGAGGACGAAAAGGGCCGCCCCGCCGCGCACAGCAGCGGCCTGCGCCGCAACTGGATGGGCGGCAACGTGGCCATGGATGCCACGGGCGACTACCAGAGCGAACTTTTTGCCGGACGCGCCGCCGACGTGAAGGTCAGCGAGGAGCGCTGGCCCGGCGTCATCCCGCTGCTGGAAAAAGGCATGCAGTACGGCGAGGCCTGGCGCGAGATCCTGGCCCGCTTCCGCCAGTCCACGGACTGCCCGGACTGTCACGGCGCCCGCCTCAAGCCCGAGGCCCTGGCCGTGCGCGTGGACGACCTGAACATCGCCCAGTTCTGTTCCCTTTCCGTGGAACGGGCCCTGCAATGGCTGGAAGGACGGCACTTCGACGGCCGCCACGCCCTGGTGGCCGAGCCCCTGCTCAAGGAGCTGACCCACCGTCTGTCCTTCATGCGCAACGTGGGCCTGGAATATCTTTCCCTGGGCCGGGCCATGGCCACCCTTTCCGGCGGCGAGGCCCAGCGCATCCGTCTGGCCTCCCAGCTGGGCTCCGGTCTGGTGGGCGTGACCTATGTGCTGGACGAGCCTTCCATCGGCCTGCACCCGCGTGACAACGAACGCCTGCTGGGCACCCTGCGTTCCCTGCAGCAGCGCGGCAATACCGTGCTGGTGGTGGAGCACGACGAGGCCACCATCTGCGCGGCCGACACGGTCATCGAACTGGGGCCCGGTTCCGGCTCCCAGGGCGGCGAGATCATGTTCCAGGGCAGCGTGCCCCAACTGCTGCGCGCCGATACCCTCACGGCCCGCTATCTGCGCGGCGACGCCAGCATCAGCCTGCCCGACGAACGGCGCGAGCCCCAGGGCTGGCTGACCCTGCACAACGTGACCACCAACAACCTGCGCGGCATCGACTGCCGCTTCCCGCTGGGCGTGCTGACCTGTGTCACGGGCGTGTCCGGTTCGGGCAAGAGCTCGCTGGTGGTGGACACGTTGTACAAGCATCTGGCCATCAGCCTGGGCCAGCGCGTGGACCAGCCCGGCACCATCGCCGGTCTGAGCTACAGCGAGGGGGCCCGCCCCATCGAGCGCATCGTGGCCATCGACCAGACGCCCATCGGCCGCACGCCGCGTTCCAACCCGGCCACCTACACCAAGGTCTTCGACGAGATCCGCAACATCTTCGCCATGACCCCCGACGCCCGCAAGCGCGGCTACAAGCCCGGACGCTTCAGCTTCAACGTGCGCGGCGGCCGCTGCGAGGCCTGCGGCGGCGACGGCCAGATCCGGGTGGAGATGCATTTCTTGCCCGACGTCTACGTGACCTGCGATGTCTGCAAGGGCCGCCGCTACAACCACGAGACCCTGGAAGTGCGCTACAAGGGCCTGAACATCGCGGAAGTGCTGGATCTGCCCGTGCAGCAGGCCCGTGCCTTCTTCGAGAACTATCCCGTGCTGGAGCGCCGTCTGGCCGTGCTGGAGGAGGTGGGCCTGGAGTACCTGCGCCTCGGCCAGCCCGCCACCACCCTTTCCGGCGGCGAGGCCCAGCGCATCAAGATCTCGCGCGAGCTGGGCAAGCGCTCCCTGCCGGGCACGCTCTACATCCTGGACGAGCCCACCACCGGCCTGCACATGCACGAGGTGGGCAAGCTCATCAAGGTGCTGCACGCTCTGGTGGACAAGGGCGCCAGCGTGGTGGTCATCGAGCACAACACGGACATGATCCTGGCCGCCGACCACGTGCTGGATATGGGCCCCGGCGGCGGCGAGAACGGCGGGCTCGTGGTCTCGCAGGGCACGCCCGAGGCCATCGTGGCCGACCCCGATTCCGTCACCGGCCGCTTCCTGATGCAGGAACGCCGCGACCGCCTCAAACGGCGCGGTTAGACGACTCCCGTTGATGTCGAAGGCTGCCCCCTGCGGGCAGCCTTTTTCGTCTTCCAGTCCTGCCGGATGCTGCGGGCCCCGGATGGGCCAGTGCGAGGAGGAAAAAGGATGTATGGAGGCCCTTCAAGAGGCTCTCCCTCTTTTATGGTCCTGCAAAAGATACGGACGATTTCCTTTTGCCTCGAGCGCAGTTTTTTTCAGAATGTCCCCTTCCGTTCCCCGCATCATTTCATCAGTCAATACATATCAAAAACAAGCGTCGCCACTTTTCAGGACATCCTCCATCCTTTTTTCTCTTTCTCCCGCAGTGCCCCGCCCCGCTTCCGTCACCACCAATCCATAGGCAGCGCCCCTTTCCTGTGCTATACTGGATGCGTTCCCGCTCCGGGATCAATCCCTGTGTCTCCAGGAGGCACCATGTCCGCGCTCCCCTTCCTCCACGACCGTCAGTTCTCCCCCCGGCTCTCCCTGGTCTGCCTTGTGTGCCTGCTCCTGTTGCCCGCGTGTCCGGCACCGGGCTCCGACCTCGACGGAACGGCCCATAACCACCACGCCCAGATCAGGGCGGGCGATGCCTACAGCAATGTCTACGGCGTCATGGCTTATGGCGACAGTGCCCGGGCCCGCTACGGCACTGTCGTCAATGACGGCGGTCAGGCCGTGCAGGCTTTCGGCGGCTGGTGTTACGGCGGCGTCGCCGACACCGCCTACAACAGCGTAGTCGTCCATCAGGGCCTCATAAGCAACAATGTCTACGGCGGTTTTGCCGACGGCTACCAGACCGCCAGGAGCACCAGCAACACCGTGCTCCAGACCGGAGGCGACGTCTCCCACGTTGTGGGCGGCCATGCCGACAGCGGCCGCGGCAAAGCCCTGGCCGACAGCAACCTCGTCATCATCGAAGGCGGCACGGCGGGCACCGTGGTGGGCGGCTATGCCTCAGGCCTGCTCGATGGCTCGGCCCGGTATAACCTGGTCAGCATCTCCGGCGGCTCCATTACCAGCGTCGTCGGCGGCAATGCCACGACCACCCAAGGGACGGCCGATGCAAGTTTCAACGCCGTTCTTGTCAACGGCGGTCGTATCCGCAGCGATGTCATCGGCGGGCTTGTCTACCGGAGCAGCTTAGGCCAGGCCGTCAACGCCCGCTATAATGCGATTACCTTGGTGCGGGGACAAGTAGGCGGCTATGTCTTTGGCAGCGCCCTCACGGACAGCCTGGGGCAGAACGTCTCCCCCCTGCCCGCTGCCGGCAGCGGCAACAGCCTCAACCTGCTGGGCTGGCAGGGCACGCTCCGGCGTGTGGCGGCTTTCCAGTACCTCAACCTTGCCCTGCCCAACGGCATGCGGCCCGGAGAGACCCTGCTGACACTGGGCAACAAGCAGACAAGGGGCGACCTGCAGGGCGGTGCGGTACGCGTTCTGGGTGCCCTGGGGGGCCAGGGCATGCGCATCGGTGACCGGTACACGCTGATAAACAGCATCCATGCCGATGAACTGGCCCTGAGTAACGGCGGTACCGTCCATGATGCGCCCAAGGGCTTCGCCCTGCTCTTCGACGGCAGCATGCAGCGCAACGGTGACTCCATCGACCTGACCATCACCGGTTTGCGGGCCAACCCGCAGATAAAGGCCTTCAACCAGTACCGGGTGGCCCAGATGGCGGCCCTCGACCGGGGCGCGCGCCTGGTGGAAGGCACGGCCATGGAGCAGGCCCGCAAGGCGGCTGCCGGACAGGATGCCTGGATGCCCTTCGCGGCCATCCATGGCGGTACGGAACGCTACGGCAACGATGACCGGGCGGACGGCACCGGCCTGGAACTGGCTGCCGGTCTGGCCCGGAGCTTCACGGGCGAGGCGGGCGACCTGCTGCTGGGCGCGTTTTTCGAATACGGCCAGGCCAGCATCGGCACCCGCGAGGACTTTTCCGTAGGCGACGTCTGCGGCACCGGCAGCGCCCGCTACGCGGGCGGCGGCCTGATGGCCCGCTTCGACCTGACGTCCGGCCTTTTGTCCGGCCTGTACGCGCAGGCCGGTCTGCGGCTGGGGCAGATCAATGGCGACTGGCAGAGCCAGGACATCGCCAGCGCGCTCCAGCAGACGGCCGACTTCGATACGTCCACGGCCTACTACGGCCTGTTCGCCGGCCTCGGCTACCAGTGGCAGGCCACGGAACGCATGCGCCTGGACAGCCGGGCCAGCTTTTTCTGGAACCTTCAGGACGGACAGGACATCAGCATCATGGGCGAGGACTTCCGCTTCGATCCCATGGATTCCTGCCTGCTCCGCGTGGGCACCCGCCTGAGCTATGAGCTTTTCCAGGGCTTCAGTCCCTACGCGGGCGTGGCCTGGGAACATGAGTTCGACGGCACGGCCCGCACGGAACTGAGCAATCACGGCGTGGATGCGCCCTCGGTCTCCATGCGCGGCGACAGCGCCGTCTTCATGGCAGGCTTGCAGTGGGATCCCGCTCACAGCTCCCTCCATGTGGACCTGGGGCTCGAAGGTTCCGCGGGTGTCCGGCAGAGCATCGGCGGCCAGGCCCGCCTGGTCTGGGAATTCTGATGACAGGAGCATCGCCCGCGCCTTCCCGCGGGCACACATAAAAAGAGGCCGGATGTCCAGCACATCCGGCCTCTTGCATAGTATCGTATCATCGATGTCGCAGGACGTCCCGACGGCACGGTGCGGCTCGCCTCAGCGTCCGCCCTCCGCGCCTCTCCTCCAGCCGGAGGAGCCTTCGCCGGCAAGGTCTGCCCCGCTCTGCCCGATCACCGTACGAGCCTGAAAGTCATCCCCGGGCGTGGCGGCGCAGCACCTCGTCCACCAGTCCCTGACCGAGACTGCCGAAAGGACGCAGCGGCGCAGGCTCTCCCGCACCCGGCTCCTGCAGGCAGCGACCGTACCAGACGATGTCGTGCCAGCGGCCCTGCTTCCAGCCCGAGGCCGGGAAATGCCCCAGCAGGGAAAAGCCCGTCGCCCTGTGCAGGGCTTCGCTAGGCTCGTTGGGCACCGCGATGCAGCCATAGGCGTTGACCACGCCCTGCAGGCGCAACAGTTCCAGCAGGGCCCCGTACAGGGCACGCCCCACGCCGCGCCCACGGGCGGAACCCAGCACATAGACGGAACACTCCACGTTCCAGCCGTAGGCCGCCCGTTCCATGTGCCGGTGGGCATAGGCATAGCCCAGCACCTGCCCCGGCGCCCGGCAGACCAGCCAGGGATATTCCGGCAGCACATGATGCAGACGCGCGCCGAACTCCGCAGCCGTGGGCACCTCGTATTCGAAGGTGATGGCCGTGTCCCGCACATAGGGCGCATAGATGGCCAGCATGGGGAAGACGTCGCCGTCCCCTGCCACCTGCAGGCAAAAGCTCATCGCTCCTCTCCTCCGCCGGGGATGCTTTCCCCGTCCGCGGCCAGCCCGCTGACCACACCGCCTATGCAGATGCCCAGGCTGCACATGGCCAGCCCCAGCCACCAGATGCGATAAAAGTCATGGCCAAAGATGCCGTTGACCAGCCAGCCCAGGTACCCCAGATAGAACCAGGCCGTCAGACGCCAGTGCAGAAGACTGCCCGCGGCCTCCGCCGCACGCTGCGCCACACCGCCGTCATGCAGGGCACGACGGATATGCCTGCCCGCCCACCAGGCGAAGCCCAGCAGGAAGATCATGCCCAGGATGAAGCCGATGATGCCGTGGGCATACAGGATATCCAGATACATGTTGTGCGGGTGGCTGATGGTGATGGCGTCATGGGCCGGGACAAGCCCCAGGGCCCGGAAGCAGGCGTTGTAGCGGTCAAGCCCCGCCCCCAGCCAGGGATGCTCGAGGAAGACCTGCCAGCCCAGGGACCAGAGGCTCCAGCGCCCGTCCCCCGCGATGGTGGACGGATCCATGCGGTGGAAGGACAGCAGGGTGAAGCCCCCCAGCACCAGGACGCAGCCCCAGAGGGCGATGCGTCCCGTCCTGCCGCCCGCCAGCAGGGCCCAGAACACGAAGGCGGAGGCCACGGCCAGGATGCCGCTGCGGCTGGAAGCGCCTTCCAGCAGGAAAAAGGCCGGGATGAAGAGCACCACCCAGACGATCGCCGCAGGCAGGACGCCCAGACGGCGACGCAGCAGGAACCAGCAGGCAAAGGCAGGGATCATGGCCAGCGCCATGTAGTTGCCCACGCTGTAATCCCCCAGGCTGCCGGTCAGGCGTCCGGCGTTGGGCGCATAGCCCATGATGAAGTCGAAGCCGGTCCAGGCCTGCCACATGCCGTCCAGTCCCTGCCAGACACAGGCCAGCACACAGGCATGGACAAGGCGGCGCAGATCCCGTGTGGAGCGCACGCACTCCATGGCGATGAAAGGCAGGATATAGGCCTTGTTGACGCCCATGCCACCATGCAGGAAGGACTGCCAGACGTCCGTGGAGAAGACCACGCCGATGAGGGTCATGGCACCGGCGCAGAGGAAGAGCGGCCAGACCGTGAGACGGCGCAGGACGGAACGGTGCCAGGCGTGCCGGTAATAGAGCAGCAGAAAGATGAAGCACAGCGGCGGCGTCACTTCGCGCCAGCCGTAGCCGATGGGGAACAGGGCCAGGGAGACCCAGAACGTCCAGAAAAGACAGGCATGCCAGAATTCCCCGGGGTCGGCGTCATGGCGTCGCCGGATACGGTCCATCACGTCCGCGACACAGCTCTTCAGTTGCGACATCTTCGGGCCTCCTGTAGTGGGATAGCGGCACCATAGCGGCAGGCTTTGCCGAATTCAAGCCGCCTCTTGCCACCAGTCCCCCGCTGCGCTAAGTAGACTCAACATTTATTTCATAAGCTATTGAGGAGATTATGGCACGTTTTACCGGTTTTGATGAAGTGTACAGCGCCCTGTATGTGGACTTTGACAACATTTACACCCGTTTTCTTGAAGCAGACCCCGAAGCGGCCCGGGCCTTCGGCATGGCCCCCTACCGCTGGGTGCGCTGGATCGAGAACCACGCCCTGCGCATCCTCTACGGTGACGGCGTGCGCCGCCGCATCCTGAAGCGCATGTGTTACCTCAACCCCCAGCGCTATCAGGAATTCCGTTACCATTTCATCCGCAGCGCCTTCCAGGTGGTGGACTGTCCGCCCCTGACCACCCGCGGCAAGACCAGCACGGACATCCATCTGGTCATGGACTGCATGGATGACCTGTCCCACCCCACCCATTTCGACGAATTCATCATCCTGTCCGGCGACGCGGACTTCACCCCCCTGCTCATCCGCCTGCAGGAACACGCCCGCCGCACCCTGATCCTCTCCGTGGGCTATTCCTCGCCCGCCTACACGGCGGCCGCCTCCTGGCGCATCCGCGAGGACTGGTTCCTGCAGCAGGCCCTCAAGGACGAACGCCCCGAAGATGACGCCGACGCCGCGCCCGGCAATGCTTCCCTGCCCCAGGCCCGTCCCCTGCGCGACACCCTTTCGCGCATGGCCCCCGGCGCCAGCGACGAAGACGACGAGGACGACGGCCCCGCCCCGGGCAACAGCTGGTAAGGCAGTTGACGGCGCTGGCCCTCCCGCATAAGACAAGATATGGTTGGCTGTCCCGGCATGCGTGTGTCACATGCCGGGACCTATCCCATCAATCTTCCGGAGGCAGCGATATGATCCGTAAACTGACCCTTGCCCTGTGCTTCCTTGTCCTCATGTCCTCGGCCGTGGCCGCCAAGACCCTGGTGGTGGCCGGACACTGCGGCTACCCGCCCATGGAATACCTGAACGACAAGAAAGTCCCCACCGGCTATTCCATTGATTACATCAAGGAAGTGGCCAAACGCGCCGGCTTTGACATGAAATTCCGTGATGTGGCCTGGGACGGCATCTTTGCCGGTCTGGCCTCGGGCAACTACGACATCCTGGCCTCCTCCACCACCATCACCCCCGAACGCCAGAAGACCTTCGACTTCTCCGACCCGTATTACGGCGTCGTGCAGGCCGTGGTCATGGCCAAGGGCAAGAAGATCGACAGCCTGGCCGGCCTCAAGGGCCTGACCGTGGGCAGCCAGATCGGCATCACCGGCGTGTTCGTGCTGCGCAAGGCCGACGTGGGCGCCAAGATCAAGGAATACGACGACATCGGTCTGGCCTTCGAAGACCTGGCCGCCGGCCGCATCGACGCCGTCATCGCCGACGACCCCGTCGCCAAGTTCTACGCCAACAAGCGTGAAGACTTCGCCGGCAAGTTCTCCGTGGCCTACCTGCACAAGGATCCCGAATACTTCGGCTTCTGCGTGCGCAAGGGCGAGACCGAACTCGTGAAGCGCATCAACAAGGCCATCGCCGCCATGAAGGCCGACGGCACCGAAGACAAGCTGAAGATCAAGTGGATGGGCTCTGCCGACTAGTCCGGACACCCCGGCCGGCAGCACCGGTCACCATCATATGACATTTCGGAAGGGCCTGCGGGCCCTTCCTGCGTTTCCGGCCCTGTGCGGCGGCCGGAAAATCCCGGAAAACCTATTGACGCTCGGGGCCCGCGCGACTAATAAGACCCAATCCTGGCCGGGCCCGGCACGGATGCCCGGTCCGGTCCAGGCCTTTTTTCCCATTTTTCGGAGGCAGCATTATGTTCCGTAAACTCACTCTTGCCCTGTGCGCACTCGTCCTGATGTGCACTCCCGTGGCCGCCAAGACCCTCGTGGTCGCCGGCAACTGTGCCTTCCCGCCCATGGAATTCCTGACGGACAAGAAGGTCCCCACCGGCTATTCCATCGACTACATCCATGAGATCGCCAAACGCGCGAATCTGAAGATCACCTTCCGCGACGTGGCGTGGGACGGCATCTTCGCCGGTCTGGCCGCCGGTAACTACGACATCCTGGCTTCCTCCACCACCATCACTCCCGAGCGCCAGCAGGCCTTCGACTTCACCATCCCCTACTATGGCGCCGTGCAGGCCGTGGTCATGCCCAAGGGCAAGAAGATCAACAGCCTGGCCGACCTCA
>OOCH01001289.1_pt1 | contig 20374 bp, 20 predicted proteins | sample 1671641 | NCBI WGS metagenome assembly OOCH01 (sample SAMN06348177, study PRJEB24527) | human gut metagenome | biome: human gut; feature: ankylosing spondylitis patient; material: feces | host: Homo sapiens | place: China | collected 2015-10
AAAAGGAGGGGCTACGCCCCTCCTTTTTGGTCGTTAGGGGGTGCAGGGGGCGAAGTCGAAACGCCCCCTGCCTTTCTCTTGGGGATTCAAAGGGGGAGGTTCTCTTTTGAAAGAGAATCTCCCCCTTTGCCCCGTGCAGCGCCATCGGCGCTGCCTTTTCCCTTCGGTTTAGCCGAACAAAACCGGCTTAGTAACCTCCTTGAGCCATTCCAGCTCATCCCCACTCAGATACGGCGAGATCGCCGCAAAGACCTTAGCGTGATAAGCATTCAAAAGCTCCACATCGCGCGACGAGAGCAGCGACAGATCGATCGCATCGCGGTCATACGGCACAAGCGTCAGCGGTTCGAGCGCAAGGAAGCGGCCGTACTCGTTGACCTCAGCCTCGCGTACAACGACGAGGTTCTCAATGCGCACGCCGAACTTGCCGGCAAGGTAAATGCCCGGCTCGTTCGAGAAGATCATGCCCTCTTCAATGACGCAGTGGCGCTTCTGGCGCTTCACATCCCAGTGTACGCGCTCAGGACCCTCATGCACGCCGAGGACGAAGCCTACGCCGTGGCCCGTGCCGTGGTTGAAGTCGAGGCCCGCTTCCCACAGCGGCGTGCGGGCCAGCATGTCAAGGTTTTCGCCCATGCAGCCGTGCAGGAACTTGGCCGCGCCCAGCTGTATGTGTCCGCGCAGGACAAGCGTGTAGATGCGCTTTTCCTCGTCCGTGAGCGGCCCCAGCGCGATGGTGCGGGTGATGTCGGTCGTGCCCTCCAAATACTGCGCGCCCGTGTCGGCGAGGCAGAGGCCGCGCGGCTCCATGGGAATGTCAGTCTCCTCGGTCGGCTCGTAGTGGACGATCGCGCCGTGCGCGCCGTAGGCGAGGATGGGGTCGAAGCTCTGCTCAAGATAGTGCTCACCCTCGGCGCGAAGAGATTCAAGCTTTTTCGACGCGCTGAGCTCGGTGATCGGCTCTTTGCCGATCGTGTGCTTGAGCCAGTAGATGAAGCGCGTGACGGCCACGCCGTCCTTGATGTGGGCAAGGCGCTCGTTCTCCTGCTCCGCGGGCGTTTTCATCGCCTTCATCAGCTGAATGGGGCTCGTGCGGTCGAGGACTTCAGCGCTCTCTGGCACGCTTTGCAGAATGCGGTAGTTGGCGCGCTCGCCGTCGAGCAGTACGCGGGTGCCCGTGGGCAGCGCCGCGACGAGACGGTAGATGTCGTCATAGGGAGCGAGCGTTACGCCGTCAGATTTCAAATGTGCTTCGATCTCTGCACTCACGGCCTCTCTCTGCACGCAGAGCGTGGCCTTGTCCTGCTCAAGCAGCAGATACGAGAGGAACACGGGCGTGAAGAGCACGTCGTTGCCGCGCAGGTTCAAAAGCCACGCGACCTCGTCGAGAGAGGGGATGACGAACACGCTTGCGCCCATCTCCTTCATCTTGCCGCGCACCATTGCGAGTTTTTCCCTGCGCGTCAGGCCTGCATACTTTACGTCCAGCTCCCACACCGGCTCGCACGAGAGTGCGGGGCGGTCCGCCCACACGAGGTCGACAAGGTCCTCGTCGCCCGCAAAGCGGATGTGCTTCTCGCGCGTCTTTTCGCCGATCGAACGGGCGAAGTCGTTGCTGATCGTGCGCGAGTCGAAGCCGATCCAGCCGTTTTCAGGAACGTGGTCGCACAGGAACGCGGGGATCTCAGGCACGCCGGGCTGGCCCATGCGCATGAGCTCAATACCGCTGCCCTCTAACTGCTGCGAGGCCTGCAAAAAGTAGCGGCCATCCGTCCACAGTGCGGCGGCGTCCGGCAGCACGACGAGCGTACCGGCAGAGCCGGTGAAGCCGGAGAGAAATTCGCGCGCCTTAAAGTGCGCGCCGACATATTCCGAGGTGTGGAAGTCGTCGGTCACGACGACGTAGGCGTCCAAGTGGCGCTTTTTCATCTCCGCGCGCAAAAGTGCGAGCTTTTCGACAGGATTCATCACAAAATCACTCCAATTCTTTGTTACGATAACGATTGCCTCATTCGGCAAAGCTCTCCGTCAGCGTGACGAGCACGTTCGTCATGGCCTCAAGGCTGTCCGCGGGGATCCACTCGCGCACGCCGTGGTAATTGTAGCCGCCGGTGGAGAGGTTGGGGCAGGGCAGCCCGTCCCAGGACAGGCGCGCGCCGTCCGTGCCGCCACGGATGGGTACGCACTGAGGCTCGACGCCGTTGGCGCGGAAGGCGTTTTCCGCGCGCTCGATGAGGTGGAAGTGGGGGAGGATCTTCTCCTTCATGTTGTAGTAGCTGTCATTGATCTGGGCCTCGGCTGTGCCGTTGCCGTAAATTTCGTCGAGGCGCGCGGCGCAGTCGGCAAAGAGAGCCTTTTTCTCCTCAAAGCGCTCGCGGTCGTGGTCGCGGATGATGTAGCGCAGCGTCGCCTCGGTCACGCTGCCGCTCATCTCGGTCAGGTGGAAAAAGCCCTCGTAGCCGTCGGTTTTCTCCGGCACTTCGTCCTCAGGCAGCATCGCGTGGAAGGCCATCGCTGCGGTCGCGGCGTTGATCATGACATTTTTGGCGCTGCCGGGGTGGACGCCGACGCCGTGCACCGTCAGAACGGCGGACGCGGCGTTGAAGTTTTCAAATTCGATCTCACCGAGCGGGCCGCCGTCCACGGTGTAGCCGTAGTCACAGCCGAGCTCCTGCACGTCAAGCCCGTCCACGCCGTTGCCGATCTCCTCGTCGGTCGTGAAGATGACGCGCACTTCGCCGTGTTTGACGTTTTTCTCAATCATCGTCTCGACCGCGGCCATGATCTCGGCGACGCCGGCCTTGTCGTCCGCGCCGAGAAGCGTCGTGCCGTCGGTGACGATGAGCTCTTCGCCCACATGGCTTTCAAGGCCGGGGCAGAGCGCCTCGGTGAGGGAGACAGTGTCGTTGAGCTTCAGCTCGCCGCCCTCGTAGCGCACGAGGCGGGGCTTGACGTTTTCGCCCGAAGCGTCGGGAGCGGTGTCCATGTGCGCGATGAGCGCGATGACGGGCGCGTCCACGCCCTCGCTCGCTGGGAGCGTTGCGAGCACATTGCCGCAGTCGTCCATGTGGACGTCCTCGAGCTTCAGCGCTTCAAGCTCCTGCATCAGCGCGCGGCCGAGGTCCTTCTGCCGCTCCGTAGAGGGCGAGGTGCCGGTGAATTCATCCGAGGTGGTGTAATAGGTCACATAGCGCAGAAAACGCGATTTGGCAGATTCCATTTTGGGGTACCTCCTTGCAGTCATGCTGCGTGATATTTCACACTCAGTGTACCACAAAAGGGGGCGAACTGTAAAGCCGCGGCGCACCGATCCGCGCAAAAGTGAAACGGTGCAAAAGATTCTTTTGCTTGACAAAGGGCGGCAGTTGATAATATAGTGTGATACATATTAAATAAGAAACTGGGAGGGAAGAGGAAAAATGAACGTAGAAACCATCACGAGCCGGCAGAATCCGCTGATGACGCACCTGCGCAAGCTCGCTTCCTCCCGGTCTTATCGCAAAAAGAGCGGCGAATATCTCTGCGACGGGACAAAGCTCTTGGACGAAGCGCTCAAGTGGGGCGCGCCGGTCCAAACGGCGGTGTTCTCCGACGGTGTGGAGATTCCAACGCTTCCCGATACCGTGCGCGCCGTGTGCGTGAGCGAAGACCTGATGCGCTCGGTGAGCCCGATGGAGACGCCACAGGGCGCACTGTTTACGGTCGCGCTTCCCGAGACGAAGCTGCCCGAAACGCTTGCGGGTAAGCACTATCTCGTGCTGGACAGCGTGCAGGACCCCGGGAACGTGGGGACCATCCTGCGCACGGCGGACGCGTTTGAGTGCGACGGCGTGTTCTTAGTCAACGCCTGCGCCGACCTCTTCAATCCCAAGACGGCGCGCGCCACGATGGGCGCGATCTTCCGCCGCGAGGCGTACAGCGTCACGCCGGAGGAGCTTTTCGCGCTGCTCAGTAAAAGCGGCGTCCCGCTCTACGGCACGGCACTGCGCGAGGACACCGTGCCGCTGTCTGACGCGAACCTGTCCAAAGCCGCTGTCGCCATCGGCAGCGAGGGGCGCGGACTGTCGCAGCAAATGCTGGATGAGTGCGCCAAAACGCTCAAAATTCCCATGAGCCCGCGCTGCGAGTCGCTCAACGCGGCCATCGCGGCGACGGTCGTTTTGTGGGAGATGTATCGCTGAAACAAACAAGGAGGTGCTCTTCATGGCGGGCCTTAAATACTGGGTGTGGCTCTCGGAGGTCAAGGGACTGACAAACCGCTCAAAGCTTCTGCTGCTCGACCATTTCGGCACGCCGGAGAACGTCTACTATGCCGACGAGGACGAGTACCGCCTCGTCGAGGGCATCGAGCCGCGGCAGATCGCACTGCTCGCGGAAAAATCGTTGGAAAACGCCGACCGTATCCTCGGCGCGTGTTCGCGGCTGGGGCTGCGGCTCCTCACGATGCAGGACGCGGACTATCCGATGCGCCTGCGCAATATCTTTGAGCCGCCGTGCCTGCTTTATGTCAAAGGCCAGCTCCCCGTTATCGACGAGGAGGTCGCTGTCGCCATGGTCGGCACGCGCAAGGCCTCGCCCTACGGCATCGAAGCGGCGGAGAAGATCGCCTACGGCCTGTGCAGGCAGGGCGCGGTCGTGATCTCCGGCGCGGCGGCGGGCGTGGACAGCGCATCTCACCGCGGCGCGCTGCGCGCGGGCGGAAAGACCATCGCCGTGCTCGGCAACGGGCTGGACATTGTCTATCCCGCGGAGAATGAATGGCTGTACCGCGATATCGCGGCCTCGGGCGCGCTCATCAGCGAGTATCCGCCCGGGACGGCGGCCGAGGCGTGGCATTTTCCCGTGCGAAACCGCATCATCAGCGGCTTGAGCCTCGCGACCATCGTGGTCGAAGCGCCGGAAAAGAGCGGCGCGCTCATCACGGCGAATACCGCGCTTGAGCAGGGACGCGATGTTTTCGCCGTTCCCGGTCCGATCGACGCGCCGCTCAGCCGCGGCTGCAACCGTTTGATCGCGGACGGCGCGGCGGGCCTCATCACCGACAGCTGGGATGTGCTGCGCGAGTACGAGGCCATCTATCCGCATAAAATACTCGGCGAGCGCGTGGAGCTTCCGCGTACGCTCGGCTATCAGGCGCGCGAGGAGCTTTCTCGCGCCAAGCAGGCCGCGGCGGAGGAAATACTGTCGCTGCCGACACTGAATTTGAAAACCAACGACGCGGGGCTGACCGACGACCAGATCGCCATTCTGCGCACGCTGAAAGACGGCGCGCTGCAGGTGGACGATCTGATCGAAAAGACGCAGATCCCCACGCGCCGTGTTCTTTCCGCGCTGACGATGATGGAGCTTGAGGGCTACGTCGAGCAGGGCAGCGGCAAGCATTTTTCTTTGACCGTCACACTACTGGAGGAATAACATTCATGGCAAAAAAGCATCTGGTGATCGTCGAGTCTCCGGCAAAGGCGAAAACCATTGGAAAATATCTCGGCAAAGACTACGAGGTCAAGGCCAGCATGGGCCATTTGCGCGACCTGCCGAAAAGCAAGCTGGGCGTTGATATCGAGCACGACTTCGAGCCTGTCTATCAGCCCATCCGCGGAAAAGAGGAGCTCATCAGCGAGCTCAAAAAGGCCGCCAAGAGCAGCGACACCGTGTATCTTGCAACGGACCCGGACCGCGAGGGCGAAGCCATCTCGTGGCACTTAAAAGCGCTTTTGAATCTGGACGATGAAAAGGCCAAGCGCGTGACTTTCAACGAGATCACGAAAAAGGTCGTCTCCGAGAGCATCAAGGAGCCGCGCGCCATCGACCAGGACCTGGTCGACGCGCAGCAGGCGCGCCGCGTGCTCGACCGCATCGTGGGCTATCAGCTGAGCCCGCTTCTGTGGAAGAAGATCCGCCGCGGCCTCTCCGCGGGCCGCGTGCAGTCCGTCGCTGTGCGCATGGTCGACGACCGCGAAAAGGAAATTCAGGCCTTCGAGGCGCAGGAATACTGGACACTTGACGCCGACCTCACCGACGAGGCGACGCACAAGACCTTTGAGGCGCACTATTACGGCAAGGACGGTAAAAAGGTCGAGCCGGCCTCCGGCGAGCAGGTGGACGGCATCATTGCCGACATCGGCGACAAGTCCTTTACTGTGACGAACATCAAGCGCACGGACAAGCAGCGCTCCCCGTCGCTGCCGTTCACCACTTCCACCTTACAGCAGGAGGCCTCGCGCAAGCTCAACATGACGCCGCGCCGCACCATGGCCATCGCCCAGCAGCTCTATGAGGGCGTGGACATCACGGGCGAGGGCACGGTGGGTCTCATCACCTACATGCGTACCGACTCGCTGCGCATCTCCGAAGAGGCCATCGCCGCAGCGAAGACGTTTATTTTAGGACGCTACGGGCAGAGCTACTATCCCAAGACCGCCCGCCACTACAAGGCCAAGGCCGGCGCGCAGGACGCGCACGAGGCCATCCGCCCCTCGAACGTCAACCTGACGCCCGAGCAGATCAAGGGCGATCTGACGGGCGAGCAATATCGTCTGTACCGCCTGATCTGGAGCCGCTTTTTGGCCTCCCAGATGGCGAACGCCGTGTATGACAGCGTGAGCGCGCAGATCATGGCGGGCGGACACGAGTTCCACGCGAGCGCGAGCAACCTGAAATTCTCCGGCTACACCGCCGTTTACGAGGAATCCCGCGACGACGACAGCAAGGAGGAAAAGGAGGGCACGCTGCCGCCGCTCGTCGAGGGGCAGGGCTTGACGCTCGAGGCATATACGCCGCTCCAGCACTTCACTCAGCCGCCCGCGCGCTACACGGACGCGACGCTCATCCGCGCGATGGAGCAGAACGGCATCGGCCGCCCGTCGACCTACGCGCCGACGGTCTCGACGATCTTAGACCGCGAATACGTCATCAAGGACGGAAAATACCTGCGTCCTACGCCGCTCGGCGAGGTGGTGACGGGCCTGATGGAAGAGCGCTTCCCCGACATCGTGGACATGAAGTTCACCGCCCGCATGGAGGAAAAGCTCGATACCGTCGAAGAGGGCAAGACTGCGTGGAAGGACGTCATCCGCGACTTTTACGGCGGCTTTGAGCGCGACCTTGAAAACGTCGAGAAGGCGCTTGAGGGCGTGAGACTCAAGGTCCCCGATGAGGTCAGCGAGGAGAAGTGCGACGTCTGCGGCCGCAACATGGTCATCAAGAGCGGGCGCTTTGGCCGCTTCCTTGCCTGCCCGGGCTATCCCGAGTGCACGTTCACCAAGCCCCTTGTCATCGAAATGCCGGGCCGCTGCCCCAAGTGCGGCGGGCGCATGATGAAGCGCACCGGCGTGAGCAAGAAGACGAACAAGCAGTACACGTACTATGCCTGCGAATTCTCCACCAGCAGCGATCCCGAGAAGAAGTGCGACTTCATGACTTGGGATGTGCCGACGAAGGACGACTGCCCCGAGTGCGGCCAGACGATGTTCAAAAAGGCGGGCAAGGGCTTTAAGCGCCCGTACTGCATCAACCCCGCGTGTTCGCGCTTTGTGCCGGAAGACCAGCGCGGCTATGTGAAAAAGAAGACCACCGAGACCGCGGAAGAGGGCGCGGAGAGCGCCGAAGCCGCCGATGCGGCGGAGACCGCGGCAAAGAAGACCGCCGCCAGGAAGACGACGGCTAAGAAGAGCACCACCGCAAAGAAAACGAGCACAAAAGCGGCGAGCACCAAGAAGACCGCGACGAAGACCGCCGCAGCGGAGAAAACGACAAAGAAGGCCGCAGCCGAGGATGGTGCAGAAAAGCCCGCAAAAAAGACGGTGGCAAAGAAGACCGCGACCACAAAAAAGGCGGCCGCTAAGAAGACGACCGCCAAGTCCGCGGCCAAAAAGACCGCGGAGAAAGAAGAGAACTGATGCAAGTAACTGTGATCGGCGCCGGCCTTGCCGGCTGCGAGGCTGCCTGGCAGCTTGCGCAGCGCGGCATCGCCGTGACGCTGCATGAAATGAAACCCGAAAAGGCCACCCCCGCGCACCACACGGCGGATTTTGCCGAGCTTTGCTGCTCGAATTCGCTGCGCTCGGATCAGATCGAAAACGCGGTCGGCCTTCTCAAAGAGGAGCTGCGCCGCCTCGATTCGCTGATCCTTGCCTGCGCGGACGCGACGCGCGTGGAGGCGGGCGGCGCGCTGGCGGTCGACCGCTACGGCTTTTCAAAGCTCGTGACAGAGAAGATCCGTTCGCATCTCAATATCACGGTTGTCCCCGGCGAGGTGACGGCCATCCCCGAGGGGAACGTCATCATCGCCTCGGGCCCCTTGACGAGCGACGCGCTCGCCGCCGCCATCGCCGAAAAGATCGGCGACGGGCACACGCTGAACTTTTTCGATGCCGCCGCGCCGCTCGTGACGTTTGAGAGCGTCGACATGGATTCGGCGTTTTTCGCCTCGCGCTACGACAAGGGGACGGCGGACTACATCAACTGCCCGATGACGGAGGAGGAGTACGATGCCTTCTGGCAGGCGCTCACGACCGCCGAGGAAGCGAGCGTACACGGCTTTGAGGATAAAAACGTCTTCGAGGGCTGCATGCCCGTCGAGGTCATGGCGCGCCGCGGACACGATACGCTCTGCTACGGCCCCCTCAAGCCGCGCGGTCTGCGAGACCCGAAGACGGGGAAAGAGCCCTATGCCGTTGTCCAGCTGCGGCGCGACAACGCGCAGGGCAGCGTCTATAACCTTGTCGGCTTCCAGACGCATCTGCGCTTTCCCGAGCAGAAACGCGTGTTTTCGATGATCCCCGCGCTGCATGATGCGGAGTTTGTGCGCTACGGCGTGATGCACCGCAACACCTATCTCCGCTCGCCGGGGATGCTGGACCGCTACTATCGCCTGATCGCGGATGACCGCATCGCCTTTGCCGGGCAGATGACCGGCGTGGAGGGCTATATCGAGTCCGCGGCTTCGGGCTTTCTGGCGGGCATCGAGATGGCAAGAAGACTCGAAGGCAAACCGCCCGTCGATTTCCCACGCGAGACGGCCATCGGGGCGCTGGGGCTTTACATCAGCGATACGACGGTCTCGGACTTTCAGCCGATGAACGTGAACTTTGGTATCATGCCGCCGCTGGGCTACCGCATCAAGGGCGGCAAGCGCGTGAAAAATGCGCAGCTCGCCGCGCGCTCGCTTGAAAAGATCGACGCGATGCGCGAGGACGTGCTGAGTGACAGGAAAGGAGAGTGACCCCGTGAAGATCATCGTCGACGCCATGGGCGGCGATTTCGCCCCGCTCGCGCCCGTCAAGGGCGCGCTGATGGCGCAGGAGAAGTACGGCGTGGACATCGTCCTGACCGGAAAAACGGAAGAGATCTTGAAGGCTCTGCAGCAGTGCGGCTGCAAGGAACTCCCCAAGGGCATGGAGATCGCCAACGCGACCGAGGTGGTCGAGATCTGCGACGATCCGGCGACGGCCTTTAAGCACAAGAAGGATTCGTCCCTCACCGTGGGGCTCAATATGCTGCACGCGGGCGACGCGGACGGCTTTGTCAGCGCGGGCAGCACGGGCGCGCTCCTCGCGGGCGCGACGCTTCTCGTCAAGCGCATCCGCGGCCTGCGCCGCGCGGCGCTCGCGCCGACCATCCCGACGGCCAAGGGCAAGGCGGTACTCATCGACTGCGGCGCGAACGCCGAGTGCACGGTCGAATACCTGCTGCAATTTGCGTATCTTGGCAGCTACTACGCGCAGAAAGTGCTCGGCGTCGAAAATCCGCGCATCGGTCTTTTGAACATCGGCGCGGAGGAGAGCAAGGGCGACACGCTGCGCCGCGAAACGTATCAGAAGCTGAAGGAAGCGGGCGAGGCGGGGCATCTCAACTTCACCGGCAACATTGAGGCCAAGGAAGCGATGCTCGGTGAGTGCGACGTCATCGTCGCCGACGGCTACAGCGGCAACATCATGCTCAAGAGCATCGAGGGTACGGGCAAGCTTCTTTCCATCAAATTGAAGGAAATGCTGATGCACAGCACCGGCACGAAGCTGGCGGCGCTGCTGCTCAAGGGACAGCTCGGCGATTTCAAGAAAATGCTCGACGCGAACGAGGTCGGCGGTACGGCGCTGCTCGGCATCTCGAAGCCGGTCGTCAAGGCGCACGGCAGCGCGAGTGAGGTCGGTATCTGCAATGCGGTCCGTCAGGCGATGGAGGTCGCGCGCAGCGGCATCATCGACGACATCGCGCAAAATATCGACAAGATGCGTATTGAACAGAAGGCAGAATAACGCGAATGCCAAAAAGCGGCAAAATGGGTATTGACAGTACAGTGCCTTTGCCGTATCATTTGGAAGAACCAAAACCGTGAGAGGAAGTATAAGACTTATGAGCCCCGAAGAAATTTTCAAAACGATGCAGAAGCTGATCGTCGAGCAGTTCGCGCTCGACCCCGATGAGGTCACGATGGACAGCTCTTTTGAGGAAGATCTTGGCGCCGACTCCGTGGATCTTGTCGAACTGGTGATGGCCATGGAGGAAGAGTTTGAGCTCGATGAGATCCCCGAGGAGGAGCTCACCTCGCTCAAGACGGTGGGCGACTGCGTGCGCTACCTGAGCACGAAGCTCGGTTAAGAAGAAAAAAGCCGCCCCGCTTTGCGCGGGGCGTCCTTTTATCAGGAGGAAAAACCATGCAGGCCTTGGAAGAAAAGCTGCAATATCATTTCAAAAATCTGGCGCTGCTCGAAGAGGCGCTGCGCCACAGCTCGTATGCCAACGAGCACCGCGGCGCAAACTTTTTCAGCAACGAGCGCCTGGAATTCCTGGGTGACAGCGTGCTCGGCTTTGTGACGGCGGAGTATCTGTTTGCCAAGCATCCTACCGCGCCGGAGGGGGAGCTGACGCGCATCCGCGCGCTGCTCGTGTGCGAGGACAGCCTGCACGAGGTCGCGCAGCGCCTGGAGCTTGGAAAATACTTAAAGCTCGGCAACGGCGAGGAGAGCTGCGGCGGCCGCACGCGTCCGTCTATCCTGGCCGACGCGACCGAGGCGGTGTTTGCCGCGGTGTATCTTGACGGCGGCATCAGCGCGGCCAGCGCGCTCATCCACCGAGTGTTGCTCGATACCGAGCGCGAGGAGGTCGCCGAGGAAAAGCGCCGCGACTATAAGACCATTTTACAGGAATTCGTGCAGCGCACGCCGAACCAGACGCTTTCCTACCGCCTGTTTGGTGAGAGCGGCCCCGACCATGACAAGACGTTCTATTTTGAAGTGCTGCTCAACGGCGGCGCTGTGGGCAAGGGCGCGGGCCGCAGCAAGAAGGAAGCCGAGCAGATGGCCGCAAAAGACGCGCTCGAAAAACTGACGGACCAGCGCTGAAAAGATGATCACCGACTGCTTTGACGATAAGACTGAACCCGTCATCAGCCTGCGGGACTTTTACGGCGAGCAGAAGCACCTTATCGAAACGTGCCTGATCCTGTTTTCGCAGAAGATCTATCAGCATCTGCTGGACACCTTTCCCAGTGAAAAGATCGGCCTGATCGGTGCGTGCAACGGGAATATCCCCATTTACCGCATGAATTACAAGGGAAAGGACATCGCGTTTTACCTCTCGGGCATCGGCTCGGCGATTGCCGCATCGGAGTGCTATGAGGCGAGCTGGATCGTCGGTGCGTCGAAGTTCGTGATGTTCGGTTCCTGCGGGAGCTTGAATCGGGAGGCGACGAGGGGCAAATTCATCGTCCCGACGGAGAGTTGCCGCGGCGAGGGCTGCTCGTACTATTTCGCTGCGCCGTCCGACTACATCACGGTCGAGAACGCGCGGAAGCTCTCGGCCATCTTTACCGAGCTGGGCGTCCCGCACGTGACGGGGCGGGTTTGGACGACGGACGCCATGATCCGCGAGACTGCGGGCCTCGTCGCACAGCGAAGAAGCGAGGGCTGTCTCGCCGTGGAGATGGAGCTCGCCGGTGTGCAGGCGGTGTGCAGTTTTTACGGCTTATCGCTCTATAACTTCCTCGAGGCGGGGGACGTGCTGGAGGAGAGCGGCTACGATGTCGCCAATCTTCGCGGCGCGAACCACGACCTCGGCAAGCTCTATATCGCGCTGGAAACGGCGCTGCGCATCTGAATAGAATCGAAAACGCCATGACGAAAGTCACGGCGTTTCTTTTTTGCTGTTTTTCTTCTTTTCAAAGAGGATCGACAGCCCCGCGTAGAGCAGGAACAGCCCGAACGGCTTGCGGAAGACGCTGCTGTCGACCATTGTCGTCAAAAACGCGGCGGCGAGCGCACAAAGCGTGCCGGTCGGGATGGCCGCGCGCAGGACGGCTTTGTCGAGATATCCGTTTTTGCGATGCGCGAAGAGCGAGATGCCCGCGGTTGGCAGAAAATAGAGCAGGTTGATGGCCTGCGCTGTGCGCTGCTCCACGCCGAAAAAGAGCGTCATGCATAAAAGAAGCAGTGTCCCGCCGCCGACGCCCCAGGACGAGAGGATTCCCGTCAAAAGCCCGCAGAGCGCGGGAAAGAGCCAGTCCGTCACAGAAGGTACCTCACCGCGCCATAGAGCAGAAACAGCGCGAAAATGCGCTTGAGCCATGTGTTCGGCACGTCCTTGAAGAGCCTGCCGCCGATCCATCCGCCTGCAAGCCCGCCGACAAGGTAGGGGAGCGCCTCTCCGAGCGGCAGTGCGCCGCGGAACGCGTACACGAGTACCGACACAAGGCAGAACGGGAAGATGACAGCCACGCAGGTCGCAAGCGCCGTCTTGTCGGAGAGTTTTGCCCACGAGCGCAGCAAAAACGCGAGCGGGATGCCGCCGCCCCCGCCGAATAAGCCGTTCACCGTGCCTGCGAGCGCGCCGCAGACGCGGTATTTGCCCTTTTCCGTCATGCTGTCACCGCCTTTTTGATGCTATGTAGCGGCCGCCTGAGGGGCGGCTGCAAAAATTACTGCTTCTTGAAGCTCTGGCAGTCGGTGCACTGGTCCATGGTGGGGTTGGCCTCGTGCGTACCGACCTGGATGGCGTTCAGACCGCAGTACTGGGCGTCCTTACAGTGGTTGGCGCAGTTGGTCACGGCGCAGCGAATAGAGGTGTTGGGCGTGCAGGAGCAGCCGTTATTGGTATGATCGGTCATAGATTTGTCCTCCCAAAAAAATTGTTTTGGCGTTTGCCGCGCTTAGTTTGCGCGCATTTTTGCCCGCTATGCAAAAGGAAGAACATTCCAATAAAAAACGTCCGGCTGATATTCAGCCGGACGTTTTTTCACTTGCCATTTTAGAAGCTCGTCGATCGCGCGGTAAAGCTCGGAGAGCGTCTCCTCGTCATTTTGCTGGATGGCGGCGGTGACGCAGGTCTCCATGTGGTTGCGCAAAATCTGGCGGCTGGTCGAGCGGATGGCGGACTCCACCGCGGCGAGCTGGATCAGCACCTCGGAGCAGTCACGGTCGTCCTCCACCATCTTTTTGATGGATTCGAGGTGCCCGATGGCGCGCGCAAGGCGGTTGCTGATCTTTTTCGTCTGCTCGGGGTCATGGACATGCCCGTGCACATGGGGGTGCCCGTGGCTGTGCTCATGGACGTGTTCGTGCTCGATCATGGCATTCTCCTTTAGAACTTCAGCGCGCCGACGCTTGCTTCCACGGTTCGGATATACGCGCGGTCGATGATCTGCTGGGCGACGGCCTCGAGATATGGCGTGAGGGGCATGTCGTTGTCCATCTCGGGAACCTTGCTGCGGAGCAGGTCGTAGATAGCCTGCGTGCCCTTGGCGCAGCGCTTATCCTCATAGCAGTCGAGCGCCTGACCGTCGCAGATGAGCTCGGCGGCGAGGATATACTTGGCGAGGTGCATCGAGTCATAGGCCTTCTTGGCGGCGTTGTAGCCCATGTTGACATAGTCCTCCTGGTTGGCGCAGGTGGTCAGATTGTCGACCACGGCGGGGTGCGCGAGGATACGCAGCTCGCCCTGAAGACCCGCAGAGGCGTACTGGATCATCATGAGACCGTTGTTGAAGTCGGCGTTCTTGTTGAGGAACGCCGGCAGCTCGCTCACCAAGCTGTTGAGCAGGCGGTCGATGCGGCTGTTGCTCATTTTGCACAGATCCGTGATCGCGATGCAGAGGTTGTCGGACGCCATACCGGCATAGGTGCCGTCGGCGTTGCAGCCCATCAGCGCGACCGCGCCGCCGTCCTCTTCATCGAAGATGAGCGGGTTGTCGACGGACGAGTTGAGCTCGATGGCGAGCGTCGCCTGCGCGTCCTTGATGGCCTTTTTGACCGGGCCGTGGAGCTGCGGCATGCAGCGGATGGACAGCGCGTCCTGCACGCGGTGGCCACGGCAGCGCTCAAGCATGGGGCTGTCCTTCAAAATGGCGCGGATGTTGGCCGCGGTGTTGATCTGGTCGGGGCGCGGGCGCACGGCCATCAGGCGCTCGTCCATAGCCATCAGCGTACCCTTGAGCACCTCAAGCGTGAAAGAGCCCGCAATGTCTGCCGTCAAGCTGAGCGTCTGCGCGTCATAGATCGCAAGCGACGCGAACGCGGTGACGGACGTGGTGCCGGAGAGCAGGATAAGGCCTTCTTTGGAAGAAAGCACGACGGGCTTGAGTCCCGCGCGCTTGAGCGCCTCTGCGCCGTCAAGCGTTTCGCCCTGATAGGTGGCCCTGCCCTCGCCGATCATCACCATGCCGATGTGGCCCTCGAGCGTCAGATAGCCGACAGAGCCATGACCGGGGACGACGGGGCTGATGCCCGCGTTGAGCATGTCGCGGATCAGCGCGAGCGTTTCAAGACGGATGCCCGTGTGGCCGGAGCCGAAGTGGCAGAGCATGACGAACATCATCGCGCGCGTGCACTCCTCGGCGATGGGCTCGCCGACGGCGCAGGTGTGGGCGTAGATGTTGTTGCGCTGGATCGTCTCGCGGTCCTTTTCGGGGATGAACTTCTTCCAGTTGTCACCAAGGCCCGTGGTCAGACCATAGATGGCCTTGCCCTCGTGGCGTGCAGCATCAGCGGCATTTCCATTTCATCCTTTTTCGTGTGGATGATCCCGATGGCATTGCTGACGCTTCTGGCAATCTACCTTGTTTACCTGCGCCGCGTGCCGCGCACAGTCGGTGAGACGAGGCGCAGTAAGAAAGAGTGCGTACGCCTGCTCTTGCGGAGTTTGTGGTCGCTGCTGCTGGCAATCGCGGTAATCATCGTGTTTTCACTGCCGACGTGGGCCGTCGTGACGGTCGTCGCGGCCGTCAACGCGCTGGTCGAAAAATTCTCTGTGCAGGAGGTGCGCGACGCGGTCGTCAAGGGCTTTGACCTGAAATCGCTGCTTGGCATCACGATGACGTATGTCTTCAAGGACCTTTTGATCCTTGGCGGCGTGATCGATGTGCTGCCGACGTATTTTGAGCATTTACCCATTCCGGCATTTCTGGTGCTTGTGATTCTGTACGCGTTCGGCACGCTGGTCGCGGGCCCAAGCGCCGCGGCAGCGGCCTTTATCCCGCTGGCCTACATCATGATTCCTGACGGCGGCGTATTTCTGCTGGCGCTGCTGATAAACGTCAGCTTCGCCTCGAGCCAGCTGAGTCCCACGCACATCTGCACGGCGATCATCTCAGACTATTTCGGCGTCACATTTTTCGCCACGGTCAAAAAGCTCCTGCCGCTGTTCCTGCTCACCGTCCTCATCGCCTGCAGCTACTACATGCTGCTGACGGCGGTATTCTGAAGAAAACAAACAAGGCCTGTGCCAAGCAGCACAGGCCTTGATCGATTTGCTGTAAAGGGAAAATCAAAGGGAAAACAGAGCAAAAAATGCAGACCCTTTCCCCTAAACGGAGATTTCGGGCGATTTTCAGAGAAAACCGGGATTTGAAAAACACAAAAATGCGACTAATTTAATATAAAAAGAAAGGATTCCAAACATTTCTGTTTGAAATCCTAACTTCTGTCAGGCGGCTTCCATTCGGATATTTTTCTAAATCGATCCTTGATAATCGTATCAGTCATCCAACTCCGCCTCGTGCTTGAGGATCGCACCGGAGGCCGCGTCGATCTCGTAGTCATATTCCATATTGCCGGACTTGAACTCGACTTCGTAGACGAGCGTGCCGTCCTCGTCGTCCAGCTCGATGTCCATGTCATACGCCTTGCTCTCGCTCACGCCCGCATGGTTCAGGGCGATGGACTTCACCTTGGCGTAGCCGATGTCCTGCACCGTTCCGGACGGCGCGGGCTTTTGACCAGAGGGCTTCGTCGTTTCATTCGATGCGGAAACGGCAGCCAATAAATCTTTCTGCCCGCTGAGCACCTTGCCGGTATAGGCGTCCACCAGATATTCAAACTCGCCCCATGCCGTTTGCAGCTCTACTTCGTAGTGTGCAGGGGATTCGTCGAGTTCGGGATCGACCTCCGCTGTAACGGAATCCACCGCCGTCGTTCCGGCATACTCCTCCGCAGCGGTACGGGCTGCATCCCTGCCGATCGGCATGGCAGGTGCGCCCGCTTCGGCGAGGTCCTTGAGCTCTTCGACCGAGAGCTTTGCCAGCGCGTCAAACTTCAGGGCAGGGTTCAGTGCAAGCACGCGGTTCACCAGCGCCGCCTTTCCGGTCGAAATGCTGTTTTCCCGCGCCTGCTGCTCCAGGACCGCGTCCTGCGTCAGCGTCTGCGTCAGGACGGACGCCCTCGATTCGCTTGTCTGCAAAACACCGTCCACGGTGCTCGTCAGCTCGCGCTGGAGTTTTTCCGCGCGGGCGGTATCCTTGTCCTCCACCGAGATCATGATGGCGGAGGAAATGCTGTCGAGATAGCCGTTTCGCACGAGGCTCCCCACGATAGCGTTCACCGCCACATCCAGCTTCGCACCCTTCAGGTCTGCACCGTCGCCCATATCCGCAAGGATGGCCTTCGCATCCTCGTTGAGCGGTGTGCAGACCAGCACCTTTTCGCTTTTGCTGACCTTCAGCTCGATGCTGGGGTTTACGTCCAGCGACACCACGGACGCCACCGCGTGTGCCTGCTGATAGAATATCCCTCCGCCGCACAGCAGCATCACCGCGAGGCAGGCAGCCACAAGCGTTGTCCATTTTCGATTTGCCGTTTTCTTTGTTGTCATGGGAATTACCGTTCCTTTCCGCACTTCACAGCGGGAGAGAACGCCGTTCACGTCGTTTGGCGCGGTCTTTTCCACCGCCGCGGCCAGTCTCTGCTCCATTTTTTCATTGGTCATCGGGCGTCATCTCCTTCCAGACAGCTGCGCATCTTTTTCAATGCTCTGTGATATTTCGACAGGACGGTAGGGAGCGGCAGCTTCAGCAGCGCCGCAATCTCCCGGTGCTTCATGCCTGTGACCGCGTGGAGCAGCACAACGCGCCGCTCTTCGTCAGCGAGGTTTGCCAATGCGCCTTGCAGCAGTGCGCGCTCGTCCACATCCAGTCCGCACTCCTGCGCGGGAATGGCGTCCCATTCCTCCTCGCTGAGGGCGGCATGGCGTTCCTCCCGCCGCATGCGCATCAGGCACAGGTTGCGGCACACGGTCAGCAGCCAGCCCATGGGTGAGCCGGTGGGGCGGTACTGCGCCGCGCAGTCCCACACCTGCACATAGACATCCTGCGTGAGATCCTGCGCGTCCTGCGCGTTTTTGAGATAGGAAAGCGCAAGACCGTAAACCGCTGTGCGCGTGCGCTGATACAGCTCCGCCAGCGCGTCACGCTCCCCGCCGGCAATGTGGAGCAACAACTGCTGCAGCTCGTGTCGATCCTCTGCCGGCACATATTCGGTTGTCATCAGCATACTGAGCATGGGCTTTTTTCTCCTGTCATCCGTGTAATGCACGGAAAGGGCGTTTTATTGCATTTGGACTTAAAAACTTTTTTGATCAAGCTCCGCTGAGCACCTCGTAAACCCGGACAAGCGCTGCTGTTTCACAGATAAAGCGATCTGCCAGCTCCCGTCCCCCCCACCACGTCCTCTGCGGCGTTGTGCGCTGCCCCGTCTCCTGCTCCGCTTCCGCTTTGGCGGCGCGGATGGCCTTCTGTGCGGAGAGCCACCGGCTGTAGGCCCCGCCATACAAGTCCCTTTTCAGTTTCCGCAGCGCGGCCTTGTACGCCTTCTCCGCTCCGCTGGGGCCATTGTAGTTGAGCCGGATCGCCAGCTCTTGAAAGGTCAAGCCAACCTCGTCCGGCTGACCGATGCCGAGGTAGCTTCGCACCAGATTCAGCTCTCTGGGCGTCAGCACCTCCTCCATCCGCTGCATCAGCAGCGTCCGACGCATCATGCGGTCATAGGCCACGGCGGGATCGCCGCCGCAGCTGACGGAGAACACATCGTCGCCCAACTGCCGCGCGCCGCACAGCGTGCGGTATTCCTTCAACAGTGTCTCAGCTGCCTTGGAGGATACCTTCAGCTTTTCGCACACTGCCTTGGTCAATTCCGCCTTGGAGGTATCCTGCGCCTCGGCGCAGAGGTGCGCCACGGCGCGGAGTTGGCTGCCGCGGCTGGTTGGAACGGACAGCGGAAAGGCGTATCGCGAGGCATAGTCGGACAGCGCCGCTTCTATCGCGGGTGTCGCATAGGTCAGCAGCTTTGTTCCGTAAGCGGGATCAAAGCGCCCTGCCGCGTCCAGCAGCGCCAGCGCCGCCTCCTGCTTCAAATCCTCCATCTCACACCACGGCGTGTACGCCCGCGCCAGGTCGGTGAGGTAACCCTCGTTCTGTGAGACGAGCCGCTCCGCGGCGTTTTTGTCTCCGGCTTGCATTCGCAACGCCAGCTCTTCATTGCAGGGGCCGTCCCCGGCAACGGTGTACATATTTTTCGTCACAGGAACGCCCCCTTCCTCATTTCAGCCGCTTTTCTGCCTCCGCGTAAATGTGTTCCAATTCCATGTCCCGCGCATATCCGTCAGCGGCATAGTCGTTGGCCATCAGTGCCTTGTCCCGGTAGCTCCCCGCCAGATACAGTGCCTCCCGCCGCAGGTCATCGGAGATCTTCCCTCTCTGGTGATGCTTGCGGATAGTGTCGGTGCGGGTGGTGAACAGGCGGTAGACCGGGTGCTGCTTGTTCTGCTCCTTCTGGTGCATCATCGCGCCGTACTGCCGGCAGGTATAGCGATTGTCCTGCGGGGCGACACCGTCGCAGTATTTGGGAATGTGGCCGTTGGTGGTCAGAAAATATTTTCCACAGCCTTGGCACTGGCTGGGCGCGTGGCCGTGGTGCAACCCGTTCATCAGGTCATAGGTGTAGAAATCGGTCAGGCGTGGAAAAATCACCCGTTCTACAAACACCATTTCTTTTTCGTTTTTAGGACTGCGGGCAAACACATAGGTGGAGGACAGCTCCGGGTAGACCGTGAACGGCTCCATATCCAGGCTCTGTAAACTTCGCATCTCATCCCAAAACTGCTCGCTGTTGAAGCAGTCATGCGCGGCCACGGCGAAATGTGTTTCGTTCCGTTTTTTCAGCCGCCGCAGATAATCCAGCTCAAAGAACCGCCCCGCTGCATAGAAGTGGTACATGGCGATCGGGATGCGTATGATCCCGACGCAGAATCTCAGGAACTCCGTCTGGAACTCCGAATCGGGCGTCCGTATTTGCAGGAGGTTTCTCTCGTCAAACAGGATATTGATCCGGCGCATTTCCTTCTCGTAGTCATTGTAGCAAAAGGGCGGATACTTCCAAAGCAGTTCGGTCAGATACAATATCCGTTCCCGCAGCTGCGGGAATAGCGCCGCAGCCTCCTCATCGCTGCCCTGTACCACCACAGGGAACAGGAAGGTCGGTGCGCCGCCGGCCTGTATCAGCTCCGGCAGTTCTTCTTCGGGAATGTTCAGAATGGACATCGCCATGAATCCCGCCGGGAACTCCTTCTCCTGATAAAAGATCTTGTCATTCCAGACATCCATTGTGAACTGCGTGAAATCGTTGTTCTGCTGTATTCCCAGCGGCATAGCATCGCCCCCCTGTCCCATATCCGTTTTACAGCTATCCTGCGATATTCTCATTCTATCAAAAAATACAGAATAATCAAGTGAAAGGGTTAGAGCCTCGACTGCAGCGAGGTCTCTGCCCTTATCCTTTTATCCGGAGGTTTTTTATGTCTCAAATCAAACGACTGCAAACCATTGACGCGGATACGCTGCAAAGCACCGCTTACGAGCCGGTCTCCTTCGTGGTCGACGATCTGCTGCCGCAAGGGCTGCACCTGCTGGCAGGCGCGCCGAAGATCGGCAAATCGTGGCTGGCACTGTGGCTTTGTCTCTGCGCCGCGCAGGGCAAGCCGCTCTGGACATTCGCCACACGGCCATGCGAGGTGCTGTACCTCTGTCTGGAGGACAGCTTTCAGCGTATCCAAAGCCGGCTCTTTGATCTCACGGAGGACGCGCCGCCCACGCTGCACTTCGCCGTCATGTCCC
>OOCH01001298.1_pt1 | contig 20238 bp, 35 predicted proteins | sample 1671641 | NCBI WGS metagenome assembly OOCH01 (sample SAMN06348177, study PRJEB24527) | human gut metagenome | biome: human gut; feature: ankylosing spondylitis patient; material: feces | host: Homo sapiens | place: China | collected 2015-10
GTGTCCGCTGGTGTCCGCTGGTGTCCGCTGGTGTCCGCTGGTGTCCGCTGGTGTCCGCTGGTGTCCGCTGGTGTCCGCTGGTGTCCGCTGGTGTCCGCTGGTGTCGTTCCTCACCATGGAGGAACGACACCAGGAAGCAAGGGAAATGTGAATAAACCTTTCGTTTTAGTTTGAATAGTAAATAACGGTTAAATAAATACAGAAATTAATGTACCACTATTGCATAATACAGAATATTGTGTACCTTTGTAACTGTAAACGATAAACAAACGTTTACCAAGCCTCCGGGGCTTGCCAAAGCCCGGAAAAACGTTCTTTCCAGATATAAAAAAAGCGGGTATTACAGGAATACCCGCCCGGGAAAAAGAAAGATAAAACTTTCCTTTGTTCTAGCAAAAGCAAAGATACGTTTTTCTTTCCGTTCCTGAAAATTATCCAGAAAGAAAATACGTTCTTTGAAAAAATACCGTATAAACGTGTATAGCGTTTTTGTTGGTGGTCCTGTTCACTTCTATAGTTTAGAATTTTCCCGGTTGGCATAGTTTGCCAACCACAACGAAAGCAACCGGAACAAAGTACACGCGGCGCGGTTAGTCTGTAACACAATATCCGTATGAAGTAGTAATATATTGATAACGGGAAAGGAGCCGAAAGGTAGCCTAACGGGTGAACTATGTTTGCCCGGGTCGTGCATAGTCGATACCCGTTACTATATTACTAACTTAAAATTATGGAATTATGAAAACAAATGTATCTAAAGCAAATGTAAAGAAAGAAGCTATCAACGTGTTGACAAATGAAATGTTGAGCCCGTTTGCAGTTTTGAACGCTATCAATAAAAACCGGAAAGACCCGGCAATTATGGAGCTATTAAACATGTACGGGATAACCAAAAAGCTTGAGCTTTCGGACCTTTGCGGCCTGTATGACTATTCGGAAAGAAACGTCTTTTGCAAGCTTCGCAAAATTACAGATAAAAATAATATTGAGTTTTGCGAATACAAACAGGCAAAAATAGGGAACGCCTTCTATGAATATATTCCAATACGTTTCACTATCCGGGACTTTTTCTACTCTTTAGAATCAGCTTTAAAGCTGAAGAAAGAAACGGAAAGAATTGAGCAAATGTACGCGGGTCTATTTAATAAAGAGGATAACAAAGCGGAAAAAGCAAAGGAAAAAGCCGCAAATAAAGCGGAAAAACGTGCTAAACAAATAGCGGAAAAACGCGCTAAACAGATAGCGGGAAAGGCAAAAGAACTCCGGGACAAATATAAAGACGTGCCCGAAAACATTCTTTTGCAGCTTGCTGAAGAGTTTTTCAAAGCGGCATAAGCCGCGGCGGGTGTATGGTATTCGTCCGGGTCCGACTCCCGGACACCCACAAAAATATATTCTATTTCATACGGCCGGCAAAAAAGATACCTACCTATGTAATACGGCGGCACGTGTGCTACTGTTGCATATAGGGGCGCACGTGTGCGCCTGCAGTCATCCGGTCCCAGAGGCCGACGGTATCCAGGGCCGCGAAATCATAATTCATAATTCTATGGCATAACTGTACCCGTATGGGTGCGGTGTGCCCTGCAACGTGTTGAACGGTAAGTCAGGGTGCGCCGTGTCCGTATGGATTCATGTACGGGTGTGCTATGCCCTGTTCAAACTTGGGTGTATGCCGGAGTAGTTAACCGGAAAAGATCCATACTGTTCTAGCGTATGTATGGAACGGGCTGGGAGTTATCCGGGCCTATGGAATCAACGTACCATGCGGACACGTGTGTCTGTATGGCGGTGCACTTGCAAAGGTCGTCTATGCGAAAAGTGTATCCGTGAACGCTATGCAAATAGTGTATCATGGTACATATAGGCGGGTATGCACGGGTGTACCGATAACCAGCTTCGGGGGTGGTACGGAAAACCCCTACCTATGTAGTGCTATGCGCTTTCGGGTGCATGGCACTTCTTATATGTATAACTAAAACTTTGAATTATGAAAACTATCATCTTATCTGTATCAATCGTATTGTGTGCTTCTATTTTTACTTCTTGCCAGTCTGACTATGAACGTGCCTATATAGCCGAATCTAGTTGCCGCTTGGCTAAAGAGGGTATTTACACTCCATCGGATACTACAAAGTACAAAAATGAATTTGAAAGTATCTATAGATGTATGGAGCCGGAAGCAAAAGAAGCGTACAAACAGTATAGAGAGGACCAAAAACGTATGGAAAAAGAAGTTTCACTGGAATACCAGAAAACGTCTCGTGAAGTAACTTCTATGCTTAATGATTGATTCTATCAGGCTGCACACCTTTGCCGGTATGCAGCCTGCGAACTTTTAATCCTGTATGAATATGGAAATATTAATGATGATCAGTCTTGCCTATCTGGGTTACAGGATAGGCAGAAAACCAGGCGAAAAGTTTTTCTACAAAAACTGACTGGTATCGTGTATCTCTTTAATCGGGGATACATGAACTTGATTTACTAACTTAAAACTACAGGAATTATGAACGCAAGTATTAAACTTATTGCAGCAATTGCAGCTATGAATGCTGCCGGATTTACTATCAATGCAGAAACTTTGCAGCCAGTCACATCTGGCTATGCCGTTGCCATACGAGACACGCAAAACTCGTTTGGTGAGTCTGGTATAGCTTCTGTGTTGGAAGCCATAAAAGCCGGGAAAGCAAATGCTATCGGCGGATGGTACGATGATCAGTCAGGCTTATATTATTATGACGCTACGCTGGTTGTGAATGACCGTGAAAAAGCTATTCAGTTAGGCATAGAAAATGACCAGCTGGCCATCTTTGATCTCAATACTATGACAGAAATCCGGATAAAAGATTCAATAAACGCTAATGTAGCATGAACTATGGCTGGGAGGTTTTATCACTTCCTGGCCAGCTTCACTAACTTAAAAACTATAGGAATTATGAACGCAATTGAAACTATCAGCTACAAAGGTCACGAAATTGGTATTTACTATGACGAATACGCAGAAAGCCCACGTGCTTGGGATAATTTGTCCATGATATATAGTAATAGTCGCCGGTTTAATCCGGATAAACTGGACATTGATGATCTGATGAATGAAATCGGTATTTCCGAGTTTCCAGGATTCAAAAACATATTAAAGCGTATGGATCACGACTACATTGCCTATCGCGTGTGTATTGTGGATCATAGTTATGTATCTTTATCATTAAACCGTCCGGTACCTAATCCTTATATGGGATTTGATTCAGGTACGTTTGGTATTATGGCCGTATCGAAAGATGCGGTACGCCGAGAATATGGTGTAAAACGTATCACAAAAAACATCCGTAAAAAGGTTGAGTCAGTATTTGAAGCAGAACTGGATAATCTGGAGAAATACATAAACGGTGAGGTGTATGGCTATATGGTAGATGGAGGTGACGGTGATTCTTGTTGGGGTTATTATTCCATGGATCATGCTATAGAAGATGCAAAGTCTATCATCGACTGTGAAACTGAAGCTACATGATTTACGGCCGCTCCGGTTTATTCCGAAACGGCTGGCATTGTCTAACTAAAACTACAGAAATTATGAGAAAAATAGTAAAAGAATCAGGTAATTGTGTATGGTTTCTGGCTCCATCTAATCAGTATTATGAAGAAGTAGATATTAATGAGCTTATAGACTTGCCAATAAATGAGAGATATGTAACTCTGTATGTGTATAACAGACTTTATAACTGCAAAGAGCCATACGACGGATGTCATGTACACAAACTGAGTGAAATCCGGAACTTGATAGAAACTGCCAAAGCCGCATGATTTTTTCCGGTTCCGCCTTGCAGCGGTTCCGGATGCTATCGTATAACTAAATTATCGGAATTATGACACAAGAAACTTTTAATCTTCTGAATCACCTTTCAAGTGAAGGAATAGATAGTGGTAGTTATGGATTTGTTCAAGACGAAAACACAAAAGAGTATTTCGGAACGAATGAAGATGTAAATCTTGAGGGTATGTACTTATACATCTATCAAAGAAAAGATGATTGGTTTGCACATATTAAAGAAAAACCGGAATATACTTTTGATCTGGACGGAAAAGATAATCTATTCCTATTCAAGCTTGAGTGATTCATACAGGCGGCTGCTGATTATCCGGAGGCCGCCTGCTTTATGTCTAACTTAAAACAAAGGAATTATGGAAAAATCAAAATTGTTGAAAGCACGTATTTATGTAGGAACATACAAGGAATATAACAACGGTTCATTGTTCGGACAATGGATGAATCTGGCAGACTATCAATCTAAGGAAGAATTTCTGGATGCCTGTAAAGATTTACACAGTGACGAAGACGAACCGGAGTTTATGTATCAGGACTATAATAACATACCGGACGGGATGATAAACGAAAGCTATATCGACCCGAGAATATTTGGTATCATTCAGTGTGCAAAAGATATGGATGACACAGAGACAGAAGCATTCTTTACGTTTCTCGATATGTACTTTGTGGATTATTCCTATATCAAAGACGGTGAAGAGCTCGTAGAAAAGTTCAGAGATAAATACGCAGGGAAATTTGATTCTGAAGAAGCGTTTGCCACCTATATGGCGGAAATGAAATGGCCTGAAGAACTTCAAACTGAGTTTGGTCAGTATTTCGACTACGAAGCATACTCCAGGACATTGCTTACCAGCGGATACCGCCATCAGGGTGATTTCTACTTCTGTGTAGCTTAAACATTCCGGTAGGTTTTTGAGAATCTGCCGGGGTCTATTGTCTAACTTAAACTATTGGAATTATGATGACATTAGAAGATTTTAAAAAGTCAAACATGTGTTGGAATGGTAACGGATATTACACAACCGACAAAGAATGGAATAGCAACTACCAGATAGCAAAGAACGTAGAAAAAGAGTTTTTTACCCACTACGATAACTCCCTTATGCAACCGCAGAAAGGAGACATGATAGAGTTCGTAAATTACAACAGCCTTTACAATCATGCGTTGGTTGAAAGTGTAGATAAATTCGGATTGATGTATGTATGTGAAAGCGGAAGCTCATGGACAAACGGTAAATCATTCTCAACTTCAGGTGGCGCGTTTACTCATATTCATTCTTCAAACTTTGAGTTTGTTGGATATGAAGACCGCATATTCTGGACCTGGGGTTGTTATGGAGCAGGTGCAAGACAAGGAATTTACTTTACAGTAAAAGTAAAGAAGTTCCGACAAAAAAACATGAAGATAATACCTAAGCATAAAATATACTTCAACAGTCCGCACTACATGAGAGAAAGACATTCAAAGGTAGTAATCATGCAGGATTTCATGTACATATTTAAAGAGTTCTATACTATCAAGGCATTTAAAGAATGGGCTGGATATGTAGGACTTACTTACAGAAAAGATGATTCCGGTCAGTATTATGCAAATCAGTTTCTAAAGAGCGCATATTTCTGGAAACTTGAAGAACTTCCTGAAGGATGTAAGCCTGTAGAAGACATGTGCAATGGTAGCAAAGTAAGATGTTTTGCTCATAACGACGGTAAAACACTAACTATCTATCGACCGAATCCAAATGCAAAAGACGTTTACATTCCCATGAGTTAACCGAATGCCGGATGGAGAGTGATACTCCCTCCGGATACATTGTCTAACTTAAAAATAAGGAATTATGGGAAATCAAAAATCAGGATTATTAGTAGTTGTATTTGATAATGATGGGAAAGGTGGCATTTCAGAATGGTTTGAATATTCAAGGGAAAAGCCAGACGAAGTTATAAATCTTCTCAAGTATATGCGTAAGAAATATAACGCATATTGGTGGGGAGAATATAAAATGTATCGAAGAAGTAGGAATATAACCCTTTCTCAATCAGGACATGTAAATGCTGATTATGAAGGTAAGTTCAGAAAAATAAGACCTCGTAAATGAAATTAGCTACTAACCGGTCTAAGCATACAATCTTAGCCCGGTACTATCGTCTAACTTTTAAAACAATGGAATTATGAGAACAGTATCATTAGAAAAACAGATTGCAGGTATTATCAATGACGGTCAGGTACTCCGTAGCGAAGAATACAGAATGTGTGGTGAAACGGTAGAAATAAAAACCATAAAGGAAGGCAACTTCAAGTGTACAGTTCCAATGGGATATATGCAAGAGCTGCTGGCCAACGCACGCCGCATGTCACGTAAAAAACCTGAAAAATATCCGGTCCCTCAAACGCAAAACATTCTGGCATTCCTTTCCAATCATCGCGAAGTGATTCCTTATTATGTAAAAATGATCAAAGGAAAAAGTACTTCATGGTTCAAACTACAGATAAGAAAAAACTTCCCGGAAGAAGCAGAAAGCATTTTAAAAAAAGCAACATACGGAAGCGATTCTGAACTTAGACACGTTCTTATCACAATGCCACGTGCATGGGGTAAATATATAAATAAAGAATAACTGCATTGTTATTTCCGGTATACATTGTCGGTATACCGGGAGCTATTGTCTAACTAAAATTTTGGAATTATGAAAGTAGAAAAGAATTTAATCGAGAAAGTAGCTAATGGTGAAACTTCTCTAAATGGCGAAGTGGTGAGTATCGCAAAGAAAATTATAGAAAACGATCTGCAATCAAAATTCAAATTATTTGCATTCTTCTATCAAGGCGATGACAATGAAATATATGATATTCAGGATTGTATATTAGATTTCAATCTATATGGATCGGAAATAAAAGTTTTATATATTTATCCGTCTAATAGTAATATGAGAATTTTTGGTATGACAGTTAAAGACTCACTTAAAAGATTATTTGATATTCTATCACAAAATGAAAAGCTGAGAGAGAATGTTGAAGGTAAAATATTTACTGTGAACGGAATGACAAATTTGTTTAAAGTTTCATATATAGCCCTCCACTATTGTTTTGCTAAAGAATCCATATCTGTGAAGGAATGTCTTAAAATGATGCTTGTATAGATTTATACCGGAGCAGGTTTGCAACCTAGTCCGGTGCTATTGTAGAACTATAAAATAAAAAGAATTATGAGCAGAACAAGATTCAATAAGAACGGAACGGTAAGCATATTAGGTCTTACAAAAGACGAGTATAATGCGTTACGCAGTGTTATGTATTCATCTAAAAGATGTTTTGACGAACCGGACGAAGATCAAGGTTATTATAGTAACGATGACTTCGTTTGTCTTCTGTCAAAAGAAGAAAAAGAAGCATTAGATAATTTGGAAATATAATTCCATCTACCGCTGTGAAGCGGAAGTTTTTAAGTTAGTAATCCAGCCGCAGGAAAAGTGATTTTCCTTCGGCTACTTGAGAAAAATGACTATATTTACAACGTCAAACTTTTAGAATTATGGGAAATACATTTAACCGTTTATAAATAATTCCATAAGTTAGTTTTTAGTTAGTTCAGGTCTGGTGGGGAGTGATATCCTGCCGGACTACAAATGTTTAATATAAAACGTGAGACACACGGGAAAAACTGTTTAGAGTCATGGGAGCTAGTTTTGAGGATGTAGTAAAAGCAACAGGAAAGAATTTTGAATGCAAACAGTCCATAAGCGGATACTACCGTCTTGTATGTGATGGGAAAATAATTTTAGATGACAGCGCTTGTGAAGATGTAAACGGAACTGAACAGGAAGCGAAAGATTTCTTTGCGGAGTACCTGCTTGAATATGAAGTTCCGGAAGATAAGAAAGAATACCGTTGCGGATTATGTTTTCTGAAATGATAATAATCATAATTCCCTGCCGCTGTGAAGCGGAATTTTAAGTTAGAGCAAAGGCCGACGGAGAGTGATACTCCGCCAGCCAGCAATGTTTAATCTAAAACGTGAGGCACACGGGAAAAACTGAAATGTATTATGAGAATGTATTACACAGTGTTATACACAAGTTATCCATTAGAAGATGGGACACATTGGAAGAAAATAACAGAACCCACGGAATATTATTCCTTGGCGATAAAAGAGTATGAGGAAATAATCAAAAATATAGAAAATAAGATGGTTTATGACCAATCTGAAATACCATACAACAATGGATACTATGACCATCATTTTCAGATAGAATTGCTGTCTCAAGACTACAGTCATGGGGATTTTAGAGGATATGCAATTAACGAAAAAGGATCTCTTGAATACTATATCGGAGAATATATAAGAAAATCTTAATCATAATTTCCTGCCGCTGTGAAGCGGAATTTTAAGTTAGAACAGGCCGACGGAGAGTGATCTCTGCCGGCCTTCTTTATTTTTAGACTTTAATCACATGAATAAGAAAAGACGAAAAGAAATTGAAAATCTTCGGGAAAGCATCTCGGAGACCAAAGCAAAGCTGCAAGACCTTTTAGACGAGGAGCAACAGGCATTCGACAACATGCCGGAATCCATCCAGGAGTCTGAGCGTGGAGAAGAAATTCAGGAAATCATTGAATACATGGAGGCTGCAATCGACAGTCTGGAAGAAGCAACAGAAAGTTTAACCGAAATACAATAAACTCATGGAAGGATCAACTATTTTCACAATTATCTGCATCCTGCTTTGTGCAGGTTATCTGGTAGTACGCTACCGTCGTTATAACATTCACCGTGCGCTCGCTCTGCCGAAAAATCCTCCGCGTTATCCGGACAGCGCAATGAAATCAGCACGCGAAATCGGATTATTCCTTTTCAACCGTGCTAAGATTTGCGGAGTAAATTTCATGACGGCCGACAAGGACACAGGTGTATCTTACGAAGCCCTTCGGAAAATTGCATACGGGAAAGATACTCACATCGTGAATTTCCTGCGCATGGCTCACTTCCTCGGCTGCGAGGTGGTGATACGTCAGATAGGAACGACCGACACTGAGGACCCGGCAACGACTCCGCAAGTTTATGAAGAAATAATTGCCAACATTGAAGAGGAAAACAGAAGATAAAAACCAGTGATCATGCAAATATTCATCCCATCGCCAAGCTGCCTGCAAACCGCCAGGCAGCTTGACAAACGGCGGCTCAACAAACAGATAATAGAAGCCGCACAGATTCTCCGCGCCATCGACGGAGAAGGCCGCGGATGGCTCAACCATCCTGCCACGCGGATGTATCGTTCGCACAAGCTATGGCTCCAGCTGTACAGGGCCTGCCTGATGGCTTTCCAGTCGGGAGATCTGGAAGCTGCCGAAGCAATCAGCCGTCAGGCTGATGGTGTCCGTCCGCCATTCGTAACAGACGAGTTCTGCCGCCAGCATGCCAGACGGCTGTACACCAAAGCTCCCGAACTTTATCTCCAGTTTGCCGCGCTGGGAGCCAGCCTGGAAAACTGGTACGTGGTTGACGGACAGATCCTGAAATACGTCAACGGAAAAAAGATTTCATAAAAGTGATTCCGACAGCTACAAGCGTGCAGTTTTTGTCGGTCACCCTACACAAAAACTACTTTTTCTTTACTATTTTGATTATTTTTTGTTACATTTGCCACAATAACCGACAATTTTAAAACATAATTAGCAGGCAACATGTACTACACAAATCAACGTCGCAGGGAGCTTAACAAGGCTCTATTTATCAAACTGCAAAATCCCCTTTTAGAAACTTTCGCCGAAGAAGGCGATCCGCACATGATACTTGAGACACTTCCGGTCACCGCCGAGGAAGTTATTTCCGAAGACTGCCTGGTGCGGAATATTCCCTTTTCCCCGATCCCATGGAATAAGGTGATGCCGGTGTTTTTCCCGGTGAACTATAACGGGCGCAAAGGATATATGGCAGCTTTCGTCAACCGGTCGGACAAAAGCATCCGGGCCGCGCTTGAGAAACTGAACTCGTGCGGACTTTACTATATTCCCGGCATGACGCTGGAGAAAGGAGCAGATTATGGACGAGTTTAAACGCATGGCCATGCAGGGATGTGTCGTCCTGATATTCCTGATTATTTTCGTGAGCCTTTGTATTTATGGTATTGTTTGCCTGGTAAAAGATCTGTTCTGACAATGGAAGAAAAAAGATATTACTACAAAGTTTCGCTGACAGACACGCACCGCGGACGCTGCATCAGCGAGTTTCTGGAGAAAGGAAAGAAAGCTGCCGAAGCTGCCGACAAGCTGGCGGCCGAACTGGGAGCAGAAGCGCGGACTGACCGCCCGGGGTGTCTGTATCCGGGAGTGGGAATCGGAAGCCTGAAGTTTAAGGGCTGTCCCAACCTGTTTGCCTACGAATATATCGGAAAGGGAGAGTATATCCCCAACATGAACAACGAGAAAGGGAAGGAGATAGCCCAAAAGATCATCCGCCTGCCCGACGTTACGTCGGATGACTTCCGCGTAGCATTCGGCATCCCGATCAATCAGAGTCGCACGCCCCAATGGTTTATCTATCGCGGACGGGTTTATCTGTGCAGCAGATATTCACTCGACCAGGAATACGAAACCATCCTTCAGCAGGAGTTTGAATCGAAGAAAAAGAAATTATGAGCTATTGGACGGAGCGATCAGTACGGGAACAGCCGGAAATAAAGGAAGTGATATCCCGATCGGAATATCGGGACATCCTGCTGGCACGCATGGCCGCCGGCGACCTTTATGCGTCGGAAACCCTGTCCATGGTGCGCAAGGCTGATATGGCGCTGGATATCCTTCGTGAAAAACCTATATACAAAAGAAAGAATGAATCCGATTGCAATGAAAGAAAATAAATTCAAGCATATAATGATAGATACGGAAACGCTGGGCAGGACACCTGGAAGCGTGGTCCGTTCGGTGGCCGCCATTGAGTTTGATCCGCAAACCGGAGAAACCGGACGGCACAAGGTGTGGAAAATAGATCTGGCAGACTCCATACGCTATGGGTTCAGAATCGAAGCATCTACACTGAAATGGTGGATGATGCAGTCGGATGCAGCCCGCCGTAACTTCGTGGAAGGAGCGGAGACACTACTGGTGGATTTCATGGAAGAACTGATGGACTTCATGACCGAAACAGACGAAAACGGAGACTTCACGTTATGGTGCCTTCAGCTGGATTTCGACGTGGCTATGCTTCGCTCCATGTATTCCTGGTATAACCAGCACGTCAACGGGTCTGACGCAGAAGTGTTACCCTGGAACTTCCGGAAGGTACGTGACGTCCGGCCGTACATGGATGCGCTTACTGAGGCAGGACTCCTTCCGCCCAAGGTAGCAGACCGGCACACTCCGATGGCCGACTGTCTTGCACAGATCAACTATGTTCATCTGGTGATTGAAAACAATCTCGTAATCAGATAGCGGTATGTCTGAAGCACGTATATTCAATATGGACTGTATGGAAGGAATGACTTCTCTGGAGGATCATTCCTTGGACTGCATTATCTGTGACCTTCCGTATGGAGTGCTGAATAAACAGAATCCTCATGCAAAATGGGATACGGAGCTTCCTCTTGATGAACTTTGGAGTCAGTATCGCAGACTGATAAAACCAAACGGTGCTATTATCTTATTCTGTCAGGGAATGTTTACAGCCCGTCTGATGATTAGCAATCCAAAAATGTGGAGATACAATTTAATCTGGAAGAAAGGTACACGTTCATCCGGATTCCTAAATGCTAACCGTATGCCGTTACGTAATCACGAAGATATAGCGGTATTCTACCAGAAGCTTCCTGTATATCATCCTCAAATGACAATAGGGGAGAAGAATCACGGAAGAAATGTAAGAGGAGTTCAATCAAATAACAAATGTTACGGAGATTTCAAAGTAGTAGATACTGTATTTACAAACGAGAAATATCCTCTCTCAGTAATAGATATTCCAAAAGAGCACGATAGTTTCTATCACCCCACCCAAAAGCCAGTCGCTCTTCTGGAATATCTTATCCGCACTTATACTGACGAAGGTGATACCGTGATGGACAACTGTATGGGCAGTGGAACTACCGGTGTGGCTTGTATGAAAACAGGACGTAACTTTATTGGATATGAGAAAGAAAAAAAATACTTCGACATATCTCAGGAAAGAATATTTGCGGAAAAGGAAAGAATAAACAAAAAAAGTAAGCTCATTCAAGGAGATTTATTTAAGCCATGAACGTCACCACAGATACCGTCAATCAGATCTATCAGTACACCACCTATCGGGCGAACGAACGGTGCGGAAATACCGTTACCGTTCCCGGCCTGCGGGGAGAGGCACATACATTCAGCGCCGACCGTCTGAAAGAAAAGTATATGCAGATACTTTCGGCCGTGAAGGGGCTTCCGCGAGTTATGCGGTACAGCCAGCGTCCGGAAGGAGCGCCCTGGATTCTGGCCCGCGGACACGGGAGCCGGTATCAAGGGGCTACTCTGGATTCAGCGGAACATCTGCTGATGATGGCTGTGGCGCTCGGTATGGCCAGAGTGCTGAAGCCGGCCTGCGACTCGTGTGACGTGCTGAATGTGGTGATTGACGACGACCGGCTGAGAAAGCTGGAAATGATGCAGCCGCGGCGCGTCCGCCGATATTCTTTGTTATACTGGAAATAATAAGAAATGATCACACTTGCCAACCGAACATATCACATTTGTTTTGACCAGAACTACACGGCAGCCGTTGTGAGAGAGTGGATTGAATCCGGGAAAAATCAGTCTATTATCCTCCGTAATGCCCGCAAGAATGTAGAACGAAGCGTCGTTCTTGTCATCAAAGACCGGAACGGAGACGACCTCCCATTAATTCAACGTATCGTTTTTGTTAGTCGGGGTAAAGTTTTTGTCGAATAAAACTTACTTTTTTGATACGTTATGAATTATTTTTGTTATTTTTGCCAATGAGATCTACTCATTTTAGGTTGTAAAATTTGGTTAGTAAAGTAATTCCCGGGAGAGATTCCGGGAATTTTAAATCAGAACAAATGAAAGAGAAGAAGAATAAATGTTATAACTCCGGAAAGATCGGAGGGCTTTCCTACCTGCAGGCATACAAGAACTTTGAGCAGGCGGACCGCGAAATAGCGGAGATAGGGCTCACTCCGGTAAATCCCATTATTCTCGGCCTGAAACCTTCGCGTTCATACTGGATGCACATGATCTGGGATATCCTTCTATTGTCGCGTTGCGGGCATATCTATCTGCAGGCGAACTGGAAGGACAGCCGCGAAGCACGCATAGAGTTCCGAGTGGCGAAGTTCCTAGGGATTCAGATATGGTTTCAGGGAAATCCGGGGGAAGACGATTCGTTCAGCGAAAATTTTGGTGATGTAATGAAAGAGAAATAGCCTATATATAGAATGTCTCCCACGCAACGTGCGACGGCGCATATTTTCCATACAAAAGTTTAAAGGTTTGACAATTCGCTTATCAGGGGGTTCGACTCCCCGGCGCGGGACTAAATCTTAAAAGAAATGACACTAGATGAAAAAATAGAATACTCCATTAACCTTCTTCGCAAAAGTGAAGAGATGGCACTGAGAATGGACCCTGAGAACGGCTTTTATCTGGCTTTTTCTGGTGGGAAAGACTCCCAGGTCCTCTATCATCTTGCCGTACAGGGGGGGGTGAAATTCAAGGCTCACATGAACCTTACAAGCGTGGACCCACCTGAAGTTATACGTTTCGTAAAAAAGAACTATCCCGATGTGGAACTGATAAAACCACGCATGAGCATCTACGAAATGGCAAAAAAGAAGGGATGTCTTCCTACCCGGCTTGTTAGATGGTGCTGCGAAGAGTTTAAGGAAATGTCCGGTGCCGGAAAAGTCACTCTGATTGGAATACGAAAATCGGAGAGCACGAACCGGAAGAAAAGAAATGAAATTGAAACGGGAGACCGTAAATTCTCCGGAACATTTGACCAGTGGAGCGAGCATCAGGAAAAAATGGTGACATGTGTAGGTGGGAAAGACAAAATTCTGGTTTCTCCTATCCTTTACTGGACTGAAAAGGATGTATGGGACTACTTGAAACGAATGCACATTCAATATTGCTCGTTGTATGACAAGGGGTATAAACGGATAGGATGTATCATGTGTCCCATGTCGAACTACAAACAGAATGTGCGAGAAATGAAATATTTTCCGCACGTAGGTAAAAACTGGAGGAAAACAATTGAATGGTTTATCGAAAACAAATGGAAGGACAAACCGCTTTTGCAAGATCCTGATATGGTCCTGAAATGGTGGATAAGCAAGAAGTCTTTCAAAGAATTTTATGCAGACGAAGTGATACAACAGAAATTAGAGTTTAAAGATTAAAAGAAACGATATGATAAACAAATGTACATTCATCGGTAATCTGGGGAAAGACCCCGATTATAAAGTGCTGGAAAGCGGTCACAAGGTAGCGAGTTTCTCCATCGCCTGCAGCCGGAAAGTGAAAAACAAGGAAAATGGAGAAACAAAGGAATATACGGAATGGATTCCCATTGTGGCCTGGGACAATCTGGCCGAAATTATCAGCCAGCTGGCCCGCAAAGGTTCGCAGGTATATGTGGAAGGGGAGTTCCGCACACGAAGCTACGAGGCAGAAGGAACCGGAGAAAAACGCTATGTATCCGAAATATGGGCACGCGATTTCCGTCTGCTCGGACGGAAGGCAGAATCATAGTCTGCTCCGCTTCCTACTTCGCCCGACGATTTCGGCAGCCAGCCCGCACCGGCTTCTGCTCCTTCACCCGCTCAGCCAGCACAAGCGGCCCCACAGCAGCCTACGCAGGGAACGCTTAATATGACTGACGAAAAGGATGATCTTCCTTTTTAATACGAACAGATTAATCATTTAGCGATATGAACGAATTTACAAACCCGGCAGGGAATCTGGGAAACAATCCTTTCTTGCAGGCTCCCTCCACCATTTTACCCATGAAGGGGAAAAGCTCTGAAACAGGGCTTGCGGCTTCTATCAGCCGTCCGAAATCCATGATTCCCGTCAAACGAAACCGGTTTGACCGCTACACTGCACAGCAGCGCATGGCCAGTGCAGACATTCTGAACGCCCACCTGCTCATGGTGGAAATCATGATGACCAATATCACTCAGAAATACATCTACGAAGTGGTTTCCTGCCTGAAGGAACGCGGACTGATGCGTCACAACATGAAGCGCAGGGCCAACGAACTGGTAAATCTGTCTAGTGACCTTATGAAGCGATGCAATGCGCACGATGCCATGCAGGTTCGTACCTTTACAGAAACCATCCACCCCGGGCTGTCCGGAAGTTTCATGAGGGGGGGCGGCACACTGACACAGAAGCTTCAGAACATTTTCTGGAAAACCTACGGAGAAAAAATCAACCTCATTTATTTTGCTACAAAGAATGCGCTCGACAAGTGCAACGTGCGCCAGAGCGACCTTGTATCGAACATGGAGATGGTGGCCATGATGTGTACCACCGGAATCGAGTTCTACGACTGCATGTGCCGGAAGGTGGACGGACTGCTCAACGGAGTAGGGAAGGTGAACCGTCAGAAAAGCCAGCACAATGAAAAGATGATGGCTGCGGTGAAAGATATGCTGCGTGAGATGGTGGGAAACATTGAAATACCCGATAAGGAGGGAACGGATGTGCGCACCTTGACCGCCCAGTTCCAGATGGAGCTGGTGAAAGACGACCTGCTGAAACTGGTGGAGAGCGGAATCGTTTCGCTACAGGTAGAGTTTATAGAATACGTCATCGCCAGTCTGCGCATGAAGATGGCCGGAGAAGAGCTCTGCTTTCAGGACTACCGCACACTGATGGCACGCATGGGCACTAAGAACAACGTGCGCATGCTGCTGAATGAAATCGCTTCGCTCCCTCTTCCTGAATCGGACGACTATGAGGTGTACGATGTCATGGAAATGTTGCCCGATGCAAAGGCAGAAGGCGAAAGCGTGATTGACAAGTTCCGTCACCTCTGTCTGGAAGACCATATCCGCACAGTACCTGAAACAAACGAATCCATTACTCTCAGAAAGCTTCGTCAGGAAGTCTACCGAAATCACGGCACACTGAGTATGCTTACCCTACGCTATCTGTATAACGTGTTTGGCACAAAGAAGGCTATGACAGAATACATAGCGCGTGCGGATGCCGACGTAATGGCACGTACACTCCGTAAGCTGAAAACGGTCAAAGTGAATCAGCTTGCACTGAAAGACGGATGCCGCTACGAACTCAACCTCGGTCAGGGCGTGCGTGCCATGTATGAGATGCACGGATATACCCGCGAAAAGTTTGCGTCCATGACCGGTGTTGGAATAGATCGCCTATTGGAACTGGAAACCATTGGAGACATAGCACGTTTCCCGAATGCAGAGAAAGCCGTCGGACCGCTGGTAATGGACGTGGGTAAGATGCTGGGTGCAGACCCCCGTTACGTGCTGTTTGCTTCCTTACGTGAGACAAAAGAGAAAGGCACACTCCCTGAGGTTTACAAACGCCTTTTCCGCGAAATGGAGAAAGTATATAACGATAACAACGATAAATCAGAAGAAGATGGGAAAGAAGAAAAAAAGGAATAAAAAACAAATAAATCCGCTTGAAATAAATAAAAGTATACTATGCGATTTCCTTGATATGGAATCGGGTGCGGGAAATATGATGGAGCTATTCGGAGGTTTCTGGCCATTAATTGAGAAAAAAGAACAGGATATGTTAAACATCCGAGATATAACCGAAGTTCCACAGCTTGATTTCAGAAAAATTATAAGCAAAGAACAGCCATCAGGAACTAAAATAGCAAAATATATGGACGGAGAAATTAAAGTATCAAAATTCAGTGTCGGACAGGTAGTAAAGCTGAAAGACTACGACGCGCTTAAATTGGTGAATGATTCCCTCATTTATCATCTGGAAGAATATGATTTGAAACGTATTTCAGACGCTCAGGTTGCAATCTACAAAGTGCATAATACCCGTCAGCTACACAAGAACGGGAAGCCTGTATTCTGGTATGAGGTAGGTCAGTGGGGTCGGAACATAGCCGACGTTCCGGAAGATTTTCTGGAAAAACTTCCTGAACCGGTAAATATACCTTCTGATAACGAAGAAGGAGAGAAACAACCGGAGAAACCTGTAGAAGAAACTATGGATGAAATGGCTGAGAAGTTTGAAGCGGCGCTGAATGAGCTGGAGCCTTACGATAAAATGGCAGGTGGATCTTTTAGATTCAAGAATGTTAGAATAAATGCTCTGTATAAAGATTGTTTTAAAAAGACCGCATTCGATTTATATCGTACAGAAAGTTTACTTCATATTGCAGGTTTAGCTCGTTCCGCTTATAAGAACAGATCTTTGGATAGTAGATTGTCTATGGCTGAAATTAGCGCACTACAGCTTGACACCTATCGCAAAAAGAACGCCGACTATGGAAACGCCTTTGAAAAGTCAATGGACGAAGACGGACTCCTGGTGGCCAAAATCCGCATCGGTGACAAAATTCGGAGAATAAATTCCCTGATTAAAAATAATGGTGAAGGGCAGGTGAAGGACGAAAGGCTGGAAGATACTTATCTGGACCTGGCAAACTATTGCGTGATGACAATTCTTTGGATCAGAAAACAACAATCTAAATAAAATAACTATGGCAGGAAGTAATATCAGCAGAGACCACATCGCTATGGAAGCGATGAAGGTATTGATGCAGAAAAATGTATCAGAATATATGACTTTTAAAAATAAGATTAAAAAATTATTTGGTTTGGAATATAAATCAGTGATAGCATACGACGAGGAATGGTTGGCTAAGAAGGCCTATGATTTTGCCGATGCCATGATTGCCCAACGCGAAAAAATAATGGAGGACAAATTATGATGCACACATGGTTTGAAGGGAAAATCCGCTACGAAAAGGTAGCGGAAAACGGGATGAACAAGAAAGTGACAGAACCCTATCTGGTAGACGCACTCAGCTTTACAGAAGCCGAAGCACGTCTCATTGAAGAAGTCACGCCGTTTATTACAGGAGAGTTCACAGTGACCGACATCAAACGGGCCAACTACAGCGAGATATTCCCGACCGACGAGGAAGGAGCCGGCATCTGGTACAAATGCAAACTGTACTTTATCACCCTCGACGAGAAAAGCGGTGCGGAGAAGAAGACAGCCACCAACATTCTGGTACAGGCTGCCGACCTTCGCGATGCAGTGAAGAAACTGGACGAAGGCATGAAAGGCACGCTGGCCGATTACGTCATTGCATCCATCGCCGAGACCGCCATCATGGATGTATTCCCATATCAGGCAGAAGCCGAAGCACAGCCCGAGTTTGAGGAATACGACTATGAGAAATTGTCTGCGGCCGCCCGTGTATGCCACAACTTAGGATTTACTGAAAAGAACGGAAGGAAATGTATCGGGACAGCTCCGATAGATGTGCTGAATGCTCATTACGGTTACGGAAGCGGACTGAAGCTTATTCGGCAGCTTATCAACAAAGGGGTGCTGAAACGGGAGAAAGATTACATTTCTATGGTGGACAAACCGCTGGAAGAGTTCGACTGGTACATCAAACAGAAGGAAGGCGATGGAAAAGTGGAATAAGGCACTGGACATTCCGGTAGAGATACTTTTCAAGTACCTCTGCCGGGACTACCGGCGCGAACAGGCACGCACAGCGGAGCTGGAGAAAAAGGTGGAAAAGCTTCAGGCAGAGTTGAACTATGAGCGAAACAACACGCCCACGGTGGAGAAATTGCAACGTCGGGTTTCATCGCTCCAAACAAAAGTCCGCGAGCAGGAAGGAACCATTAAGGCAAGAAACCTTGCCATTAAGCGGTTGAAAGGTGAAATAGGTGGATAATTATGGGAAGACTGGAAAGATTTGAATATACGGAAACAAGCATACAGGACGGACTTCGCAACTTCATGAGCTCACCGAAGTTCTTTCTGCGCAACATGTACGTGTTCGGGTGGGAGAGCGATGTGCTGATCCTCACGAACTCCGGTTACTGGTACGAGATAGAAATCAAGATTTCGCGTGCCGACTTCCATAACGACCAGAAGCATAAATCGCAGAAGTTTAATTTCATGGCCGACGAAGATACACGTAACAAACCGAACTATTTCTACTATGCTGTGCCGGAAGGAATGATTTCGCCCGACGAAGTTCCCTCGTTTGCCGGTCTGATTTACATGCACCGCTCGCGTCCGGAAGTTATCAAGAAAGCTCCAAAGATCCACAAAGAAAAAATCAGAGAAGACGGTCTGGGACTGGCCGGAAAATTCTATCACCACATGGTAAAGGCAAAGATAGACTGCGCACGGGCCCGTGAAGAAGTAAGAGATCTTTATAAGCCATTCCGGAAGGGATACAAGATGGGAGCCATGAGTGCCGTAGATGTAGCCTTACAGAAATTCTGTCTGCTTTGCCCGTATCACAAAGAGATAGATCAGGTGAAATTCTTCTGCGAAAAACAGCAAAAGCAGTTCCTTTTCTACTGCCATGGAGAATGTGGCCTGCTGGATAAGCTTCAGGATGAAATGGAGAAATCACTTAAAATCGGAGCCTATGTGGAACAGAAATAAAAAATACAGGGACTGGTTGCGTGCGCAGCTTGGATTCAAATATCAGGAAAGTATGTTCCCTGATGAAGAAGAATATCCGGAACTGAACGAAGAAAAAGTTCTGGAGGCCATACATGTTATTTCCGTTGCAAGCAAACTTCCGGAGAATAGGATAAAAGAGGCTGTTATAAAACTTATCAATGAACAGCAAATTCTATTTATGGAATCCGTAAATAGTGTGGCTCAAGCGGTAAGTAACCTTACTGACGCAAGTATTTTATCCGCAGAAGCACTTTCAAAGTGTGCCGATAGTATTCTTAATACCCAGAAAGAATGGCCGGAAAATTCACGTACTAATAATGTGCCGGTATTCTTTATGAGTGATAAGCCGATAGCTGTTGATCTGTGTTCCGACGAGATATTTAAAGAAAAAGATATTTATCTGGATAGTAATACATACGGGAAAGGATCGTACACTGCTACAATAGAAATTCCATATACCACAGAGTTTGAGCGTTTCAGACAAAACATTGTAGACTCACAGATTCTTGTTGTCAGAAGAAATTATTATGACCAGGAAAGATATGAGAGCCAGCATGAGATAGCCAACCGCAACCGCCACACCTCACGCCATGTGCCGTTCTATTTCAGTATTGTCGGTCAGAACCGTCACGTTCCCCGGAAGGACGGTAAGAAGTACCATACAAAGTTTAACCGAAATGTGCGTCCGAAGGGTACACACTCACATTTCAAATTTTACGATTAGTGTGAACTGAAAGCCCATTCCTTTAGGTATGGGATGAAAGTTTTC
>OOCH01001312.1_pt1 | contig 20103 bp, 21 predicted proteins | sample 1671641 | NCBI WGS metagenome assembly OOCH01 (sample SAMN06348177, study PRJEB24527) | human gut metagenome | biome: human gut; feature: ankylosing spondylitis patient; material: feces | host: Homo sapiens | place: China | collected 2015-10
GTTCTCGGTGATGCAGGCCGGGCGCAACGGCCCCAAGCGGCTCGACAACCACCCGCTGGCCAAGATTCTAAACGGCATGGCCAACGAGGAGATGACCGCCCCGGCGCTCATGGCGTGGACGGTGCTGCGTCGTGACACGTTCGGCAACGCATACTGGTTCATCGAATGGAACCGTGGGCGCGTCGAGGCAATCTGGCCCATAACGGCGACCGTTCAGCACAACTACGACCGCAACGCGCCGAAGGGCTACCGCACAACCTACACCGTAGCGCCGGGCGATGACCACGTGCCCGCAGGGACTTACTTCAACCACGAGGTGGTCAACATCTGCACGCACGTAACCAAGGACGGCATCAAGGGCAAGTCGCTCGCGAAGCTGGCAGCCGAGGAGATCGGCCTGTCACTCGACCTTGAGCGCTTCTACCGCTCGATGCTCCGCAACGGTAACCACCATCTGGGCCACGTGGAGCTTCCGGCGGGCAACGTCATCAACGATGAGAAGAAGCTGAATGCGCTCCGAACGGCAATCGACATGAAAAGCGGCATCACCGAGGCGGGGCGCGCGCCCATCTTCGGGTACGGGGCAAAGTGGGTTGCCGACCAGCAGACAATGAAGGACGCCTCCGTTATCGAGCAGCAGAAGTGGGTGCTGCATCAGGTGTGCCGCGCCTGCAACGTTCCGCCTTGGAAGGTCTACGACGGAGACCAGACAACCTACGCCGGAGGGCAGCAGTCCAACATCGACTACGTGACTGACACCATCGTGCCTGACGTGCGGTGCATCGAGATCGCGTTGCAGCCGGTTCTCGCATCCTGCGGGCTTCCGAACGCGCAGGCCAAGTTCCGCGTACAGGGCCTTATGCGCGGAGACGACGCCACCCGCACCCAGTACTACCGCGAGATGGGCTATCTGGGCGCGATCACACGCGAGGACGTTCGCGACCTTGAGGACTTCGACCCGCTTGAGGGAATCGGGCTGCCGCTCTTCCCGCTCAACTACGGAACCGTCAACCCGGACGGAACCGTGAACGTGTTTAACGCAAGCAATGCGGAAAAGCCGACGGAACCCGGCGACGGGAGCCAGACGGGAGTAGGAGGCACAAGTGTTTCAAATCAAGAATGAGGCCCAACGCGCCACGGTGTACCTGTACGGAACCATCGGTTCCGATTGGTGGGACATGGATTCAAGCAACACTGCAAAAAACTTCGCGCAGACGCTTGACGAGCTGAGTCCCAAGCCGCTCGACATCCGTATCGACAGCTGCGGCGGCGACGTGTACGAGGGCTTCGGCATCGCCTCGGCAATCCAGCGCTACGAGGGCGAGACCACGGCGTACGTCGACGGCATTGCCGCCTCAGCCGCCTCATATATCGCCGTCATGGCGGACAAGGTGGTAATGAGCGACTTCGCTCAGTTGATGATCCACGACGCGTGGACATACACCAGCGGCAACGCGGCGGAGCTGCTTGTTGCCGCCGAGCGCCTTGAGGCTGTGGACGGCACCATCGCCGGAATCATCGCGGCGCGCTCAGGCATGGATGTCGATGACGTTCGCGCCGCCATGGATGCAGAGACGTGGTACGACGCCCAGGCAGCCGTTGATGCCGGTTTGGCTGACGAGATCATCCAGACCGAGCAGCGCGTGGCAGCGTGCATCGATCCCGCCATGCTCGCCCGATACAAGCACGCCCCAAAGGACGCAATCGAGGCGCTTTCGGCACCCAAGCCCGCCGAACCCGAGGAGGAGCCGGGCAAATCTCACGCCGCAAATACCATGCAGCAAAACGAGGGGTGCCGCCTCCTCGTGTTGGGAAACAGGGTCTACCGGACAAAGGAGTAGAACATGGCAATCCTCAATTCCAAGCAGCTCTGGGCGGAGCGCAACCGCCTCGCCGAGGAGCAGCGCCGCGCCGTGGATGACAAGGACGAGAGCAAGGCGCTCGTCATCCAGGGCCAGATCGAGCAGCTCGACATCACCATCGGCCACGTCATCGAGGAGGAGGACGCGCTGCGCAACGCGCCGAAGCCCAAGCAGCACGCGGATTCCTTCGGCGTGCGCATCCTCGGCGCCCGCGACGAGTTCCACGGCCTTCAGGTCGGCTTCAAGAACTCCGCCGAGGTCGGCCCGCGCAACGCCGCCAGCGTCGTGACCGTGGGCGCTCCCACCGAGATCGAGCTTGAGATCCCGGCCAAGCTCCCCGGCGCGTTCCAGAACTTCGCGAGCACCCTGCTAGAGACGCCCGCCGCAGGCTCCGTAACCTACAAGCAGCGCGACAAGACCAACGAGAGCGGCGCCCCCGCTACGTGGGCTGGCGTCACCGAAGGCGCCAGCGCCACCAAGGCGAAGGTCATCTATGCGTGGAAGGACGCGGTGGCCAACAAGGAGACCATCGCTGGCTACGTGCCCATCTCCAAGGACACCCTGATGGACTACGACGAGCTGCTTGACCTCATCGAGCACGACCTGCTGCTCGACCTTGACGAGATCACCAACGCCAAGTACTGGAACGGCTCCGACTCCACCCATATCGTGGGCATCACCAACGTCACGGGCATCCAGACCTTCACCGAGGCGATGGGCGGCATGTACTTCGACGCCATCCGCATGATGCGCACCAAGGTCATGCGCAACGCGCGCCGCATCCCCACCCACGTTTCCGTCAGCCCCGAGGTGCGCGAGGCCATCGACCTCTACAAGACCGAGACAGGCCTGTACCAGACGCTCGGCTCCGACGTGTACTGGGGCATGCAGGTGGTCGAGGACGCGAGCTGTCCCGGCATCCTCGTGTACGACAGCTTCGCAGCCCGCCGCCGCGCCATCCACGGGGGTACCACGGTCGAGATCGGCTACTACAACGACCAGTTCATCAAGAACGAGCTGTCCATCCTCGGCGAGCACACCAAGGCGCTTCAGGTGCGCTACCCGGACGCCTTCTGCCTCGCCAAACAGACCGACCTCGACAAGGCTCCCGCCGTCTCTGGCGTGGGCGCGTAAGGAGGAGCCATGTACACCAGCAAGGAACGCGTTATCCGTGACGGCTACCTGATCGCCTTCGAGGGCGAGGTCATGTCCGACGAGGAGGCCCAGGCGCGCGGCCTGCTCGGCTCTCAGGAGGACAAGCCGAAGCGCAAGAGCGCAAGCCGCCGCAAGCAGAAGCCCAAGGCCGAACCCGTTGAGGACGAGGCCGAGGACGAGGCTGAGGAGGACTACGACGAGGACGAGGAGGCCTGATGCTCGTAGCGCCGGATTCGACCATCCGCGTCGCGGCATCCGAGACCGCCGTCTTGCAGCTTGAGGCAGACGCCTCAATCGATTCCGCGACCCTGCGCCCCCGCTTCGGCGGGGAGCAGGGTCTTCCCGTAGAGGAGAACGCCGTAACGCTGCCGACGCTCAAAGCCCCGAACACCGCCCGCATCGACTGGAAGAAGGGAGACGAGACCCTTTTCACCACCTACATCGAGGTGGTTTCCCGCCACTACTTCAGGCTCGACGCGCTCAAGGGCTACGGGGACGGTCAGGACGATTTCGACAAGATGCCGGAGGAGGCGCTTTTCCAGGCGCGTCAGGCCGCGACCGACGTTTTCGAGCGCAACGCGCGCCGCTCCTTCGTCGCCCGCATCGGGCGCACCAAGAACTACGGGCGCGAGCGCTGCCTGACGCTTGACCACGGGGATGTCCGGGAGCTTCTGACCGACGGATACGAGCTGGTGAGCGACTGCCAGGCCGTGGCCGTCAAGTGCTTCCCGCGCCCGTGCTGGGTCGAGTACGTATACGGGTACGAGGGGCTTCCTGCCCAGGTCTCCCGCGCCGTGCTTGAGCTTGCGGCCTACATGCTGCGGCCGTCCAACCGCCCCATCGGGGCCACGGGCGAGAGCACGGACGCGGGCTTCATCCGGTTCACCACGGCAGGGCAGGACGGCGCCACCGACATCCCGGAGGTCAACGCGGCGATTGAGCAGTTCGGGCGGGGGGCGAATCTCGTATGGTGACTTTTCAGGCCGCGCGCGACGAGCTGTACCGGCGCATGAGCAAGGTGGCCGATGCCTTCGGCGAGCTTTACCCCGGAGTGCAGGCCCCGAAGGTATACGACGGCTTCCCGACGAACGAGCCTCCGTACTACATCGCTGTCGATTCCATCGTGGACACGGCGACCATGGGCGGCAGGGCAGTTCCGGGTGCCGGGCAGCTCGACTTCACGGTTCACGTTCTGTGCTTCGCCCGGCATTCCGACCTGGCCACGGCCTCCGCAACCCTGCTCGCCTACGTTGACGCGGTGTTCAACGCGGTCATGGCCGATCAACGGCTCTCCATGTCGGTAGACAACTCCTTCCCGTCAATCGAGGCTGCGGGAACATCGCCCGACAACTCCAAGTACCACATGGCCGCTGCATCCGTGGGCGTGCAGTGCTCCGTGTTCGCCAAGTGCCCGCAGAAGTTCAGGGAGGTAGTGCAGTGATCGCCACCAAGGACATCTCGGTGCTCTTCAACGGGCACCCCTACCGGTTCAAGAAGGGCGCTCAGGTCAAAGCGCCGGATGCGCTCGTGAGGGCGCTCAAGGAGCAGGGGGCTGTTCGCGCCTCCGCACGAAAGAAGGAGGACAGCGATGATTAACGTTTCCATCGGCATGCTGGGCGTCGCGCTTCAGGACGGCGACACCCCGGCGGAGCAGCCCACCATCAAGCACGGCCTGACCGGCGGCGGTCTGGTCAACCCCGAGCGCACCATCGAGCAGAAGGCCGTGGCGTGCGGCCTGCGCGCCAACGCCGCCAACGGCGCGTACGTCTCCGAGGTCAACATGGGCGTCGACTTCGATACTCTCGCGTACGCCGACTCTCTTGCTCTTTACTGCCTTGCGGCAATGGGCAACATCGTTTCGACACCCGTCGCTGAGAAGTCCGGGTACCACAAGCACGTCATCACCCTCGGCTCAGTCCTGCCGCTCCTGACCTTCTGGGGTCAGATCGGAGACACCGCCCAGCAGACGGTGCATAAGGTCGACGGCTGCAAGATCGACACGCTTGGCCTCACGTTCGAGGGCAACGCCCCGCTCGACATCAACGTGACCGCAGCCGGGGTTGACGCGACCCTGTTCCAGTCGTGGGCCGACGTTGTAAGCCCGTCCTGCTTCGACGGCTACTTCGTGCCCACCGGCGGAGACTTCCAGATCGACACCGCGAGCCAGACCCCCGGCGACGTGACCGTTACGCAGGGAAGCTTCGAGATGTCCAACAGCCTCGATGCGAAGCGCGCGGCAGGCCAGGTCGTTCCTACCATCCTCGCCGAGGGAAAGCTGACCACATCCGTGAACATGACCGTCGTGCCCGATGACTTCGCGCTCATGCGCAAGTGCCTCACCGGCGCCGCCGACGGCACCAAGGTGTCATCCAAGATCGTGTACGGCTCGGCCCTCTGGAAGTTCACCCACAGCGCCGACGCCAACTGCACGCTCGAAGTCGCGTTCACGAACGTGCCGTGGAACTTCGAGATGCCGGAGGTCGACCCCGAGGGCAATGCCGCCGAGGTCGAGTTCAGCGCCGATGACATCGGCATCGACTCCGCCGACGGCACCCCCGTCACCGTGACCATCGTCAACAAGGTCGAGAGCTATATCACCGAGTAAGGAGCAAGCATGAAGTTCCTCTTCACCTTCACCAAGCCGGAGGACGGCACCACCGTCGAGATCGAGGGCGGGCGCACCGCCCTCTGGGCAGCCCAGGAGGAGGCCGCCGGGTGGCCCGAGCGCCCGACAAACAACAACCGACTCGACTTCGCATGGGCCTACTTCGCCGCCAAGCGCGCGAACACGCTCAAGGAGCTTGGCGTTGAGGGCATGGACACCGCAGAGGCCATTGACGCCATCGCCGACATGTACGACGTGGCCATCAAGGACAACAAGCCCGACGCCCCTTTAGCGGACGCGCGCCCCGAATAGCCATCCTGAGCCTGAGAACGGGGTGCTCGCCGTACGACCTTGCAAGGCTGTGCGACGAGTACCCCGTCGTTTTTGACGAGTACGTTGACATGTACTTCGACGCCCAGGAGGAGCGCGGAAGGAAAAGCGACATGGAGGCGCGCAGGGCAAGGGTAAACAGGATCTTCAATCGCGGGAGGAAATGATGGCGTTCACCCACGGCGGAGGCGTCCGCATCGAAGCCGAGGGGCTTGAGGAGACCATCAGGGCGCTCAAGTCCATCAACAAGGACATACTCCGCGAGTTCAAGCGCGGCCTCAAGGAAGACGCAAGGCCAATACTCACCGATGCGAGGAACAACGCACAGGCGATAGCGAGAACGGGCGCATACGCATCGAGCATGGCCCTGCGCACGCTGGCAAACGGCGTAAGAATCGCAAGCGACGACCCCGGCGCGGGAACCATCGAGTTCGCAAACGCCGGGGCCGTCTACCTCTCAGGGCGTCGGCGGGGCCTCCCCGTCGGCGTGCCGAAGGGCAACCCGCCCCGCGCGCTGGTGAAGGCGGTGCTAGACAACGAGGACGCCGTTGTGAACGCCGTTGAGACCCGTATCGAGCAGACCATAAGGAAGTATCTCAATGGGTAAGGCAAGCATCTCCATAGCCATATCCGGCTCCTACAACGGGTCGGCGGTCGAACGCGCCGAGAAGTCCCTTGAGCGCCTTGCTGTGAGGACTGCGGCGGCGGAAGGCTCGATCTCGAAGAGCTGGGTCGAGGCTGGTTCCAAGGCCGCCGAGGCTGGCGGGCGCATCTACAACGCGGGCCAGCAGGTGGCAGACGCGGGCGACGCTATGACCGCAGGCGTCACCGTTCCCCTCGCGGCTATCGGCGCGGCATCCGCCAAGACCGCCATCGACTTCGAGAGCAGCATGAGCCGCGTCGAGGGTGCGCTGAACGACCCCAAGGCCGACATGGAGGAGCTGCGACAGCTCGCCTTGGACATGGGAGCCGATACGGTCTTCAGCGCCTCAGAGGCCGGTGCAGCGATGGAGGAGCTTGCCAAGGGCGGACTCACCGCAGCCGACATCAAGGGCGGCGCGCTCAAGACCACGATGGACTTGGCGGCTGCCGGTAGCCTTGAGCTTGCCGAGGCGGCGAACGTGACCGTTCAGGCCATGGGGGCCTTCGGCCTCACCGCCGACGAGACCGGCGAGGCGGCCAACGCGCTCGCCGGTGCCGCCGCCGCGTCCTCCGCAGACGTCTCAGACCTCACGCAGGGTCTCTCTCAGGTGTCCGCTCAGGCGCACAGCGCCGGGTGGTCGATTCAGGACACCACCGCCGTGCTCGGTGCCTTCGCCGACGCCGGTATCAGGGGAAGCGACGCGGGCACGTCGCTCAAGACGATGCTTCAGCGCCTCGCTGCCCCCACGGACAAGTCCGCCGCCATGATGGAGAGCCTTGGCATCAACGTGCGTGACTCAAGCGGCAACATGCTCGACGCCGCCGGGGTCGCGGGCGAGCTTCAGGCCAAACTCAGCGGCCTAGACTCCGCCACGCGCGACGCTGCCATTCAGACCATCTTCGGCGCCGACGCTTCCCGCGCGGCCCTCGTGATGATGAACCAGGGCACCGAGGGCATCCAGCGCTACACAGCCGCGACGAACGACCAGACGGCGGCGCAGCGCCTCGCCGACTCCCAGATGGGCGACACGCAGCGCAGCATCGAGGAGATGAACGGCGCGATAGAGACCGCATCCATCCAAGTGGGCGGCGCTCTGGCACCTGCGGTCACTGACGTAGCGAACGCCGTCGGCGGTGCAGCGGAGTCCTTCAGCGAGATGGACGAGGGAACGCAGCAGGCCGTAGTGGGCTTCGGCCTCGTGGCGGCAGCGGCAGGCCCCGTGCTGTCGGTCTCCGGTCGGATCACGAAGGGCGTCGGCTCGATGGTCACGGCCTACGGAAAGGCCAAGCAGGAGATAGCGACCTACGCCGACGCACTCACTACCACCAACGCGGCGTCGCTCAAGGCGTATCAGGGAAACGAGAAGCTTGCCAAGGCACTTGAGCGCAACCCTGCCGCCAAGGCTGCTGGCGGGGTGCAGCAGTACATCGATGCTGTCAGCGAGGCCGGCACCGCTCAGACCAAGTACAACGCCGCCCTGCGCGACCTTGAGCGCGAGCAGAAGAAGGGCAGCAAGGCAAACCAAGAGCTGATAGCAAACCTTCAGCAGGAGGTTTCCGAGCGCAAGAGCGCCATGGACGCCGCGAAGGGCACCGTCGAGGGATACAAAGCGTCCGCAACCGCAGCACAGGCGAGCACCACAGCCGTAACCGCTCAGAGCGTGGCCATGAAGGCTGCATCCGTCGCGGCCACCGGCCTAAAGCTCGCGCTGGCGACCATCGCACCGCTCGCGATCATCGCGGGAATCACCGCCCTCGTAGGAGTGTTCCAAGAGGCCAAGGAGCACGAGGATAACCTGAAGGCCGCAACGGAGGGCCTTACCGCAGCCACCGAGAAGGGCGTGAGCGCGTCCAACGCGGGCGCGGACGCCCTTGAGGGCTACGGCGAATCCGCCGGTGCTGCCAAGGTGGACATCGACGGGATGCTTGAGTCCCAAGCCCAACTCGCGCAGACCATCAGCGACACCAACACGAGCGCATCGGCCCAGATGGCGCAGCTTCAGCAGGCCTACTCGACCATCCAGCAGTACGCCAACCATACCGACCTCGCAAACGACGCCCAGGCGCGGCTCCGCACCGCCGTCGATACGGTGAACGACCTGTGCGGGACGCAGATTCAGGTCACCGACGCCGCCAACGGCAAGCTGGCGGATGAGAACGGGGCAATTCAGGACGTTACGGCATCGCTCGGCAGCTACATCGACCAGAAGATGCAGCAGATTCAGGTTGACGCGCAGCAGCAGAACCTATCTGCGCTGTACCAGCAGCAGGCCGAGGACATCACGGCGCTCACCCAAGCGCAGCAGGCGTACAACGAGAAGCAGAAGGAACGAGACGCCTACATCCAGAACTACATCAACACGTGCGGCCCGTACGTGACGAACGCTCAGGAGATGGCCGAATCGGCGTGGGAAGCGTCGCTTGCCAGCTCCGAGGAGGCGAAGGCGGTAAACGACGCCCAAGCCGCCCTCGACGCGTGCAACACCTCCATCAACAACGTTTCGTCCTCCATGACGGCTCAGGCGGCCATAGCCGACGGCAACGCGCTCAGCATGCAGAACCTCGTGCTGTCAAGCTCAACCGTCTCGACGGCCATGAACGCGGTGGGCGGTGACATCAACGACTTTGCCACCGATCTGAGCAACGCGGGCGTTTCGGTCGAGGCTTTCCGGAGCCTCAATGACCAGCAGCTCACCCAGCTTGTGGCTTCATGGGACGGAACCTCACAGAGCATCATTACGACGCTCGACGGCATGGGCGTTCAGATGAACGACGCGGGCCTCAATGCCGCAACGGCGCTCGCCAACGGCATGCAGAGCGGGACGGTAAACGTCGATACCGCGACGAGCATCCTCAAGGCGGCGGCAACCGGTGACTGGTCTAGCGTCTCGTCCCAGATGAGCAGCGCGGGCATCAGCCTCCCGCAGAGCGTGGCCGACGGAATCACCGCGAACAGCTTCACGGCGTCCGGGGCGACCAACACCATGCTGTCCATGATCGCACTTCAGCTCACGGGCGGAGACGTTCCCGCAGCCGCGCAGCTCCTCGGCCACGACATCGACCAAGGGCTCGCCAACGGAATCGCCAACGGCACGCTCTCAGAGGAGCAGGCGGCGCTGCTCGGCCAAGATGTGATAGACAAGGCCAAGGACACGCTGGAATCCCACTCGCCCTCGCAAGCTTTCTACCGCATCGGCTCCGATGTGGACGCGGGCCTATCGAACGGCATCAGCGGGAATACCTCCGGCCCCCTCAGCTCCATCGCTCAGCTGGGGCAGTCGCTCATCGACCGCATCAGCGGGCTTCCGGGCGAAGCGCAGAGCACGGGCAGCAGGGCGTCGAGCGGCCTTTCGTCAGGCCTCGCCGCAGGTATAGGCTCGGTGGCGTCGAGCGCGCGGAGCCTCGCCAGCAGCGCATCGTCCGGCGTGTCCGGCACTCCATCAGACCTTTCGAGCAAGGGTCGCAGCGCATCCAGCAACTTCGCCAGCGGCATCGGCTCCGGCGTCGGCTCCACACGCAGCAACGCGCGGAGCCTCGCCAGCGCGGCTAGCAACATGCAGAACGCGGGCAACTCATACAGCTGGGGCAGCCACCTTGCGAGCAACTTCGCCAGCGGCATCCGCGCGGGCATAACGTGGGTGTCCAACGCCGCTTGGAGCATCGTCAGCGCAGCAAAGAGCGCAATGGGCTTCTCGGTTCCCGAGGAAGGCCCGTGGTCGGGATCGGAGAAGGGCGGCGAGACCTCCGGCCTGCACCTCGCGCAGAACTTCGCCACCGGCATGCTGAAGGGCGAGGGTGCCGTGTCGGACGCGGCAAGGAGACTCGCAAGCGCATCCTACTTCGAGGCCAACAACGGGGGCTTTTCGTCCGGCGTGCGCACCGTTGGGTACGGCACCGCCCAGCAAGGCGGCGGCGTCGATGCCGAGGTCGTGGCGATGCTTGGCGAGATGGTGAATCTTCTGCGCGAGATAGCATCCAAGGACACCAACGCCTACATAGGCGTCGACGCGGTGTCGACCGCACTGGCTAAGAGCAGCAGGATCACGGCACGAGGAAGGGGGTACGCCGTATGAGCTTCGACCAGAGGATAGAGTTCGACGGAAACGACCTCTCCCCGTACCTGCTCGTGACCGACGTGAAGCGGCAGGTGGTGCCCAAGCGGCGAATCACCCAGACGCAGGTACCCGGCATGGACGGCGCGCTCGTGTCCTCCGTGGAGCTTGACGCCATAGAGGTCACGGTGAGCGGGTGCATCACCCGCCGCCTCATGAGCGAGGTAACCGAGGCGCGCAAGGCCCTCGCCGCGTGCCTGAAGTCATCAGTTCCCGCGCCGTTGGTTCTCCCGGACGATCCGACCACCTACCTCATGGCCCTGTACGAGGGCGGTGCTGAGCCGAGCAAGCCAGCCTACGTTCCGGACGTTGACCTCACGTTCCTGTGCGCAGACCCGGTTTCCTACGGACAGCGCCGCAGCGTCGAGGTGAGCGGCACCAAGCGCGTTCGCGTGGGAGGGAGCTACCCGGCTCGCCCCGTTGTCACGGTGAAGCCGCCCAAGGGCAGCCAGTGGCAGATAACGAACGTCGATACAGGTGAGTTCGTGCGCGTGCTCGCGAGCTTCACCGGATCGCAGACCGTCGTGCTCGACATGGGCCTTGAGCGCTGCACGATCAACGGGACAGACCACGCCGTGGACATCACGAGCGACTTCTTCTCAATCGAGGGCGACGTATCCCTCATGGTGTCGGGCGGAACCGCCACCGGCGAGTGGGACGAGAGGTGGCTGTGATGCGCGTAGACGTCTACAGCCGCCATGACGCATACGTGGGAACCATCGTCGCGCGGCAGCTCCTCGGCTTCGTGTGGACGGACTGCCTCAACGGCGAGGACACGGTTGACATCACGACGACCTTCCCGCTCAAGGAGGGGTACCGCCTCGTGTGGCAAGACATGAACGGCGTGCCGCACGAGCACGTGTGCCAAGACCCGCAGGGCGCGAGCGCGGCGGGCCTCCCCATCTACAGCGACAAGGCGCTCAACTCCATCTGCGAGCTTTTCGGCGACTACATCGAGGACAGGAGGCCATACGGCTACAGCTTCCAGCGCGCTCTTGAGGTGTGCCTTGAGCCTACCCGCTGGGAGGTCGGCACGGTAGACCAGCCAGGAACCGTGTCCAGCGGCCTGACCTTCTACCACACCGACTGCCGCACGGCCCTGAACGACATCCTCTCGTGCGGTGGCGAGCTTGAGACCTCCATCACCGTCGGGGCGAGCGGCGTGACGAGCCGCCGCGTGTCTATCCTCAAGCACCGCGGCGAGGCAAACGGCCACCGCCGGTTCAGCTACGGCAAAGACATCAACAGCATCAAGCGCACCGAGCACTGGGGTGCGATCACTGCCTGCTACGGCTACGGCAAGGGCGTCGAGACCGACACGGGCGGCTACGGACGCAAGCTCACGTTCGGCGACATCAACGGCGGCAAGGACTACGTTGAGGACGCAACCGCGCTCAAAACCTACGGTCGCCCCGACGGCAAAGGCGGCTTCGCGCACGTGTTCGGGAAGTACGAGAACTCAAGCTGCGAGGACGCTGGGCAGCTCAAGAGCGAGACGCAGGCCTACCTTGACGAGCACAAGAACCCCGGAGTTACCTACGAGGCCGACGTGGTTGACCTCGTGGCCATGGGCCGCCCGTGGGAGGGCGTGGGCGTCGGCGACGATACCCAGATGGTAGACGGAAGCTTCGAGCCAACGCTGCGCTGTCAGGGCCGCGTCACCAAGCAGGTCATCGACATGCTTGGCAAGACGCGGACGGTCACGCTGGGCAACGTCATCGAGAGCATCGCCGACATCTTGCAGCAGCAACAGCAGCAGATAGCGAACCTGCAAAACCAGTCGGGAAGCTGGGACGCGGTTGCGGGCACCACGCCAGCGTTCCTCCAGCAGCTCATCGACTCGCTCAACGAGCAGTTCAACATGAACGGCATGAGCTACATGCACGTGAGCTACCAGAACGGTTTCATCTTCTCAAGCGTGCCGCTTGACGAGGACGGTCGGCCGACCGCGACCGGCGGCACGGCATTGCAGCTGTGCTCCCTCGGCTTCAGGATCGCGAGCGGCACCAAGGCCGACGGCTCCTACGACTGGCCCGCTGGCAAGGCCCTCAACATCGTGGTGTACGACTTCGGCATCAAGTGGAACATCCTGCGCCTGCTCTGCAGGCAGGACATGGAACTTCTCGTGGTTCCTCCGTCCTTCACCTGCGACGAGGTCAAGGCCGTGAATCCCGACGGCGTGTTCCTCTCCAACGGCCCCGGCGACCCCGCCACCCTGAAGCCGGAAATTGCGGAAATCGCCAAGATGGCGGAGATCTTCCCCATCGGCGCCATCTGCCTCGGCCATCAGCTTCTCGGTCACGCCCTCGGCGGCACCACCACCAAGCTGAAGTTCGGTCATCACGGCGTGAACCATCCGGTGAAGAACCTGCTCACCGGCCGCATCGAGATCTCGTCCCAGAACCACGGCTTCTGCGTGATCCCGCCCGAAGGCGTGGAAAAGGTGTACGTGAACCTCAACGACGGCACGCTGGAAGGCTTCCGTCATCCCACGAAGCCCATCATGACCGTGCAGCATCATCCCGAAGCGGCCGCCGGCCCCACCGACAGCCGTACCTTCTTCGCCGACTACAAGGCCATGGTGCTGAAGGCGAAGGCCGGAAAATAACCTGAAAAAACATTCCGGAATCCCGACGATTTTCGGAATGGGACAGTTTGCCGAGGGGAAGAACGAAAGCGAAACGCCTTTCGTCCTTCCCCTCGGTGCATTAATGCTCCATGCCGAAGACGCCCTCGTGAGTTTCCTTGCGCTTTAAAACATGATATCATCGGCGGGTCGTTGAAAACGCCCTCAAAGGTATTCGGAACCCCGGCGCGGCATATTCTCCAAAAGTCCGCCTCTTTCCCTTCCCACTTGTCCGCCTTCGGCAAAAGTGACGCATGAAGCTGGCCGATAAAAAATTATGGATCCTGGAAATCCTGCTGCTGATCGGTGCGGCCGTCAGTTCAGGCATCCTTACCTCCTCCCTCCAGCTCTTCACCGTTTTTTTCTTTCCCTACCTCATCGGCACTCTCATAGCCTGGAAACATCAGCAGAATCTGGTCTGGTGGAAACTGACAGGAAAAGTGCTGATCCTTGCCTCCGTCATTCTCATCATCGAGCTGTTCGGACTGACCGGTATCTGGCATGACCCCGATGACGACGCCTACCTGACCGGCAGCGAGATGATCGGTATCGTCATGCTGTTATGGGCAGTCCATGCTCCGGTTCTCATCGGCTGCGCCTCCTATGTCGTCTGCCGCCTCATGCCGGACAGCAAATGAGCCGTCCGGCATCGCCCGCCGTTCAGAGCATATTTGGCTTTTACGATAAAAAACCTTATCTTCCCGAAAAGGAACAGGATTCGCCGCTGCCGGGAAGAGGCGCCTTCCGCCCCTCCCGACTGTTCAACCTGTAAAGCCAGCACTTTTTTTCGCGCCGAAAGGCGCGGCATACGAGGATATCATGAACAGGAAAACCTTTGAGGCCCGCCGGGAAAACCTGCGCCGCCTCATGCACGAGGAAGGCCTCGACGCCCTCATCGTCTCTCAGCCCGCCAACCGCTTCTACCTCTCCGGATTCGAGTTGCACGACTGCCAGTGCAACGAAAGCTCCGGCTGCCTCATCATCATGAAGGACGGCAAAGACTGGCTGTGCACCGATTCCCGCTACGAGGAGGCTGCGGCCAAGCTCTGGGACAGGGAACGGGTGTTCATCTACCGCGGAGCCTCGTCCGAAGCCCTCAACGATCTTCTTAGAAAGCTGTGCGGCAGTACCGGCGTCATCGGCATGGAAGCCGAGCATCTGGCATGGAGCTACGTGCAGCGTCTCGAGCCCGGCCTCACGCTCAAGGCCGCCGACGGTCTGGTGGAGAAGCTGCGCGAGGTGAAGGACGAGGAGGAAATACGCCTCATCGCCGAATCCGTGGCGCTCAATCACAAGATGCTGGAATGGCTGCCTTCCGTGCTGGTTCCCGGTCAGGACGAAGCGGGGGCGGCCTGGGCCATCGAAAAATACTACCGCGAGCACGGCGCGTCGGAACTGAGCTTCCCCTCCATCGTGGCCATGAACGCCAATGCCGCCCTGCCGCACTATGCCCCTGACGCTCCGGCCGTGTTCACGGAGGAGTGCATGGTGCTCGTGGACGAGGGCTGCCGCCTGAACCGCTACTGCTCCGATCAGACAAGAACTTACTGGATAGGAAGCCGCCCCTCCCCGCGCTTCACGGAAATGCTCGAGCGCGTGCAGGAGGCGCAGCGCCGCGCCATCGCCGCCCTGCGTCCCGGCGTGACAGGCAGGGAAGTGCATCAGATAGCCGTGGACTACTTCGCCTCCTGCGGCATGGACGGCTTCTTCACCCATTCCCTCGGTCACGGCGTAGGCCTCGAGAACCACGAGGGACCGCGCCTCAGCCCGACCAGCATCAAGCCCCTTCAGCCCGGCATGATCGTCACCATCGAGCCCGGACTCTACTTCCCCGGCTGGGGCGGCGCCCGCTGGGAATACATGGCCGTCATCACCGAAGACGGCTGCCGGGTGTTCTGACGCTCCCGCCTCTTCCTTCATGAGCGCGCCTTTGTCCTTCCCCCTGTGGACGGCAGCCCCAAAAGCGCTGGACGAAGGAAAGAGCATGATTATCTTTTTCCTGTCGGGCAGAAGCGCATGCGCTCCGCCCGGCGGAACCATCCACTCTTCAGGAGACTCGCATGATTCACCCCGAAAAGCGGCATTTCATCATCGTAGCCAAGACTCTCGGCATTCAGCTTCTGCTGTTCGTCGGCATTCTGTTCGTCGTATGGGGCTCCCAGAAGCTCTACACCCTCATCGATCCCGTCAAGTTCCCCGTCTATCAGGCGGAGATCAAGGACAACATGACGGAACAGGAAAAGGGCGCGGCCCTTCTCTCCGCGCTCACGCACCGCATGGAGGCGGAACTGTCCTCCACCTTCGGCTGGACGGCCAACGACATCCTGTTCAACCGCTGGATCATGGACAACCGCGCCTACCGGCAGTTCGGCACCTACGTGGCCACCAAGATGCTCTTCGACCACTATTCCACGGTCATCGCCAAGCTCGGCAACAACGACAGGGAAAACGACCTGCTCTACAACGCCCGTCTCAACTACTTCGCCATCAGCCCCCAGCGCTGGGGCATGCTGTTCATCCCCTCGGCCGAAGGCTCCTTCAAGAAGGCGCTTTCCATGACCGAGCAGTACAAGAAGGATCTTCTTGCGGGCAAGGCCGTGTACAACTGCCGCACCGACGACATCTATTCCGCCTTCAATCTCATTCTCGGCGAAACGGTGTTCGGCTACGCGCTCGGTCTGCTCAACGACAGTCAGGACCTGCCCTTCTACACGCTCGACAACCGCATCTACGAGGCGCAGGGCGTCATCATGGTGGTGCGCGACTATCTCAAGGCCCTCTATGAGCTGTATCCTGAGATAGGCAACAAGAACAACGAACAGAACATGGCCGAAGCCATGCGCTACATGGATCTCATCTGCAATTACGATCCCATGTACATCACCTCGTCGTTCAACTCGGGCGAGCTCATCATTTCCTACCTGCTCTTTGCCCGCAACCGCCTCACCGACATACGCGACAGTCTGAGGATCTGACGCCGCGGCCACACGGACGACGGCCTCCGAAGCCGTACCGAAGAAAACCTGAACACGAGGGGGAAGGAAAGCGTTCCTTCCCCCTTTGCTATATCCGCAACTGCCATGACAGAACATCACGACGCTCTCACCAGGGAAAGGCTGACGGCCCTTCGCAGGCTGTTCCACAGGCATGCCGAAACCGGCATGGCGGAATTCTGGACCACCGCGCGCATTGCGGAAGAACTGGAAGGCATGGGACTCTCTCCCGTCGTGGGGGAAAGCGTGTCCCTGGCCGAAGCCCGCATGGGCATGCCGGACGACGAGACGCTGCGCGCGGCCGAAGCGCGGGCCGCAGAGGAAGGAGCGCCGCATGCATGGCTTGAACGCATGAACGGCGTCACCGGACTTGTGGCGGACATCCGGCCCGACCTGCCCCTCTGCACCGTGCTGCGCTTCGACATCGATGCCGTCAACGTGCAGGAAAGCGACTCGCCGCAGCACCGTCCCGCAAGGGAAGGCTTCGCCTCTCTGCACGAAGGCCTGTGCCATGCCTGCGGACACGACGGCCATATCGCCGTCGGACTGGGCCTTGCCCATGAGCTTGCCCGTCTGCGCGGAGAACTTTCGCACAACGTGAGACTCATCTTCCAGCCCGGCGAGGAAGGCTGCCGCGGAGCCCGGGCCGTGGTCGCCGCAGGATGGCTTGCGGGAGCAAGACATTTTCTGGCCGCGCACATCGGCATGCATGCCGATAAAGATCACGCGCTCGTGTGCGGCGCACGCGGATTTCTGGCCACCACGAAGTTCGACGTGGAGTTCTTCGGCCGGGCCGCCCACGCAGGAGCGGAACCGCAGAAGGGCGCAAACTCCCTGCTCGCCGCGGCAAGCGCGGCCCTCAACATGCACGCCCTGCCCCGTCACGGAGACGGCGATTCCCGCATCACGGTGGGCACGCTCAACGCGGGCAGCGGCCGCAACGTCATTGCCGATCACGCCGTCATGACCTGCGAAACGCGGGGCGCCACCACGGCCGTCAACGACTTCATGTTCGAGCACTGCCGTTCCATCATCGAACACACGGCCGCCATGTACGGGCAGCGCTTCCGCATACGTCTCATGGGCGGCTCCGACAACGCCGACAGCGACGATGCCCTGATCCGCGTGGTCAGGGAAGCTGCCCGCGCCGTGCCGTGGTTTCAGGATAATCTCATCCGCGATACCGCGCAGGGCTACGGCAGCGACGACGCCTGCGTGCCCATGGCCGCGGTGCAGAAACAGGGCGGAGACGCCGCCTATATCATGCTCGGAAGCCGCCTTGCCGCAGGGCATCATGCCCCGGATTTCGACTTCAACGAAGATACGCTCCTGCCCTCCGTGGAACTTCTGACAAGAGTCGTCCTCGCCCTCGACAAGGCCTGAACATTCTCACCGGCATGCTGTCACGACAGGCCGTATTGACCCGTCCCTCACGCTTCAGGCATACTCATGCAGGTCATGGTATCGTCTCGGCTTCGGGATGGATCTTTCCGGGACATGGCGTGAAAACTTCGAACTGCGGAGAGAACGTATGAACAAATTTCTGTCCTGTCTGACCACCGGTCTCATCAGCGTCCTTCTTATCGCATCCGTCGCCCTCGCCGAGGACGTGAAGACCGATTACTTCACGCTCACCCTCTCCGACGGCTGGAGCATGCCCAGTCCCGTGCAGAGCGCCAACGGCGCGACCGTCGCCATTGTGCAGTATCCCGACGGCGCCGGCGCGGTGAGCGTTACCGTGACGCCGGCTCCGCTTCCCGCCAGGGATCTTGCCCTCCAGACGCTCAACAACATGAAATCGGGCGGCTTCACCGTTTCCGAGCCCGCAGCTTCCGGCGATTCCTATGTCGGCGAATTCTCCCAGCAGCAGGCAAAGGGCGTCAGCTACTTCACCTCCAACGGCAAGCTCGGCAGCGTCATCACCATCGTCGGTACCGATACCGCTCCCGGCAAGGACTTTCTGAACAGAAACTTCAAGAGCGCCGACCCCAGACTCTTCCCCTCGTCCTTCTGAAGACTTCCGGTTTCGAAACAAAGACCGGGACACGCTCCTTCGCAAAAAGGATAGTGTCCCGGTCTTCTTTTACCGCGCTTCGGGCATCCCTCACGGATGCCGGAACTTACCGACGGTCGCCTATCTCAAAAATGACCTCGATCTCCACCGTCTGGCCGTTGGGCAGGGAGCCCATGCCCACGGCGGAACGGGCATGCCGTCCCCTGTCGCCGAACACTTCCACCATGAGATCCGAAAAGCCGTTGATGACCTTGGGATGTCCGGTAAACTCCGGCACGGCGTTGACCATGCCGAACACCTTCACGCAGCGCACGATGCTGTCAAGATCGCCGAGGGCGGCCTTTGCCGCCGCAAGGAGATTAAGTCCCGTCTGCCGGGCATCGGCATAGGCCTGCTCCACGGAAACCTCTCCCCCCACCTTGCCGAGAGACACATGCCCGTCGGGATACAGCGGGCCCTGCCCTGAAAGATAGAGAAGATTGCCGGTCACCACAAAGGGCACATAGTTGGCCACGGAAGCGGGGACTTCCGGCAGGGTGATGCCCAGTTCCTTGAGTTTCTGTTCCGCGTTCATGCTGTCTCCTTTTACTTTTACGTTAAAGTGTCAAAACCTTCCGAGCACGGCGCATCAGACGGCCGCGTCGGTCTCAAGCTCCTCGCTTCGTCCCGCCTCTTCATGAAGCGTGACGGGGAGCACGACATCGGCACTTTCAAAACTGCCGTGTTCCAGTCTGTGCAGCAGAGCCTGCGCCGTCTGCACACCGAGCTCATAGGAAGGCAGAACGACGGAAGAGCAGAAGGCTTCCATGTAGTTCCACGGACTGTTGATGTCGTAGGTGGCGAGCATGATGTCGTCCATGGAAATTCCCTTGCGCTGCAACAGCTGCGAAGTGATGAAGGCAAGCTGATTGTTGGAGGTGATGATGGCGTCGGGTATGCCGGGCGCATCGATGCGCTCCTGGACTCTCGCGAGCGCCCCCTCGTACTGCTCGGGCACGGAAAGAAGCTCCAGGGAGCAGGCTCCGGCGCTCTCCATCACGGCGGCCTCGAGACCGCGTATTCTGGCACGCAGGGACGGCCAGGACACGGCCGGTATTATCATGAGCATCTTGCGCGCTCCCCGGGCAATGAATTTCCGCGCCATCTGAAGACTGCCGCCGTACTCATCCATGCGCAGGGTGCACACGTCGTGTCTCGGACCGGGAAGTTCCATCTGCAGAAGGGCCAGCGGCTGCCCGAGGGCTGCAAAAAAATCCACGATGCTGTCGCGCTGCTCCACCGACGCCGCGGCGATGACGCAAAGCGCATCGGTAAGCTGATGCAGCAGCACAGGCGAATTTCCCATGGCGGAAGGCCTGACGCTCTGCACCGTCAGGGAATAGCCGTTGTCGTTCAGCTGCCGGGCAAGTCCGGCCACTATGCTGCCTATGACCTGTCGGGTCAGAAAGTAGGGAGAGTCGTCGACGACGACGAGTCCTATGGAAAACGACCGCGACAACCTGAGATTTCGCGCGATGCCGTGCGGTCTGTACGGATATTTCTGCAGTATCTTACTAAGTTTTTCACGAGTCTCCGCACTCATCGTATGGAACTTTCCATTGATGAAGTTGGAGACGGTCATGCTGGAAACCTCGGCCATGGCCGCAATGTCTTTCAGTGTGGCCGTATGTCGATGGTTTGCATCGCACGCCATATACGCTCCTCCATTCTGTCATCTCTCATTTGAGGCATGAGCAAACTAGCCCCTGAAAACTCCAGAGTCAA
>OOCH01001317.1_pt1 | contig 20008 bp, 17 predicted proteins | sample 1671641 | NCBI WGS metagenome assembly OOCH01 (sample SAMN06348177, study PRJEB24527) | human gut metagenome | biome: human gut; feature: ankylosing spondylitis patient; material: feces | host: Homo sapiens | place: China | collected 2015-10
ACACCATAGAAGCTGCTGAGGGTGAGGCTGTGAACAAGTATTTCTCCTATCTTGACAAGGAAGATTTCGCAGATCTTATACTTTGGTGTGAACAGGTGCTTGCTGAGGAGTATCAAAAATAGATTTAAACTTTTTATAAATAATTTGCAGGATAGCGTAAGTTTCCTGCAAAAATTGTTTTTTTAGCTCTTGCAAGTTGTTGACATTAGGTATAACTTGTGCTATTATATTAAAGGTGTGGCGGTTTTCCTGCATATTTTCAATGAACACTGCAAATACTTCTCTTGTGACGAAAGTTACTAATGAAGAACGGGAGGTATCTGAGTGTCTGAACAAGAAGAAAATGTAGAGAGCGAAAAGCTTGCTGAGGATATAAGGCAGATAAAGGAAATGGGTTCTGTCACATTGCCAGACGCAAAGCATGTTATACACTGCCTGAACATTATCGGTCAGGTGGAGGGGCATTATATTTTGCCTGCACAAAACAAGACCACCAAGTATGAGCATATCATACCTGCCCTTGTTGCTATCGAGCAGGATAGGAGCATAGAGGGACTTGTGATAATCCTCAACACTGTGGGCGGAGATGTGGAAGCAGGACTTGCCATTGCAGAGCTTATTGCTAGTATGAAAACGCCTACTGTGTCAATGGTTGTGGGCGGAGGTCACTCCATAGGCGTGCCGCTGGCGGTGTGTGCGAAAAAGTCATTTATAGTGCCAAGCGCCACAATGACCATACACCCTGTCAGAATGAACGGACTTGTGCTGGGCGTACCTCAGACGCTTTCTTATTTTGACAAAATGCAGGAGAGGATAGTTCGCTTTGTGTGCGATAATTCAGCCATAAAGCCTGAGCGTTTCCGTGAGCTTATGATGTCAACGGGCGAGCTTGTAATGGACGTTGGTTCTGTTATCGACGGGGAGCAGGCTGTAAAAGAGGGGCTTATCGACAGGCTCGGAGGGCTTTCCGAGGCGATAGACTGCCTTTATGATATGATAGAAAACAGTTCTGAAAAGGAGAAAGCTGAAAATGTTTCAGACAATAATCGACCTTTATGACGTATTCAGGACTGACGTAGATATCGGAGAAGAGTTTGAGGGTGATGATACTGCTGTGGACACAGACCCGGCACATTATCTCAGCCGTGACGGCTTTTATCTCTGACAAACAACAAAATTTCGGAGGACAGCAATGGGTATCATCAATGCGATTTTTCAGGCTATAATTCAGGGCTTGACGGAGTTTCTTCCAGTTTCAAGTTCAGGACATCTTTCACTGTATCAGCATTTTACAGGAAACAGTGGAGAGGGAGCTTTGTTTTTCTCGGCGATACTTCACCTTGGCACGCTGGTAGCAGTATTTGTGGCTTTCAGGAAGACCATATGGGATATGATAAAAGAGCTTGGCGTTATGATAAAGGATATTTTTACAGGCAAGTTCACTCTTAAAAATATGAATCCTCCAAGGCGTATGATAGTTATGATAATAGTTTCCTGCTTCTGCCTTGTACCGTTCCTGCCATTTAAGGGCTGGTTTGAGGGCATTGCAGAGGATTCAAGCATTTTTGCAGAGGGTCTATGTTTCCTTTATACATCGGCAATACTTTTTATGTCAGACCGCTGTGTAAAGGGTAAAAAGACTCAGGGCGATATAGCTTATAAGGACGCAATAACGGTAGGACTTTTTCAGGGAGTTGCACTGCTGCCCGGCGTTTCAAGATCAGGCTCGACTATCTCAGCAGGACTTTTCTCAGGCATGAACAGAGAAACATCGGTAAAGTATTCTTTCATTCTGGGCATACCTGTTATACTTATGAGCTGTCTGCTTGAAGTCAAGGACGCAGTTTCAACACATACTGATATAGATTGGGTTAGCTGTGCAGTTGGATTTGTAGTTGCCGCATTTGTTGGACTTTGTGCTATAAAGCTTGTAAACTGGCTCGTTAAAACGGATAAATTCAAGGTGTTTGCTTATTATACCCTTGTGCTTGGCGTCATAGTCCTTGTTATCTCATTTATCGAGATGTGCATGGGTCACCCTATATCCTTTGCAAAGTAATGACATAAGATAATACAGTTTCTGTGAAAAAGCTTGAAATTCTGTTTTCAGGCTTTTTTGTGGGTTATAAAGGCAAATAACATTTTGCCTTTATTTGCTTAAAAAAGACAAATACCGAAAGGAATGGTAAAATAAATGGCAGCTCAAAAGAAAGGCTCAAAGCCTGCGCCAAAGCAGACAGCGGCAAAGAAAAAGCCCGCACAAAAGCCTGCGCAAGCTGCAAAAAAGAATACAAAACAGCAAAAGCCTCAGAGCAAGCCGCCCCAGTCAAATTCCATGACAGCAGTGAGAGAAAGAGAGAACAGACGCTTCTGGTCTTACATACTTTTCTTTTTCGGCATACTTGAACTGCTTATCACGTTCGTGGAGGGGGACGGCTTGTGGAAATGGCTTCATGAGCTGAACCGAGGACTTTTCGGCGTGACAGTATTTCTGTTTGCACCTATGATAATCTATGTTGCCCTTATGATAGCTTCAGATGTGACCCACAACAAGGTCATTGCAAAGGTCGTTGAGGGCAGCGTTCTTATGCTTCTTATAAGCGGCATGGCTCAGATAATCCAAGTCGGCTCTGTGGACGGAAGTTCGTTCTGGCTCAAACTTGTGGGGCTTTTCAATGATGGAAAACAGCTCCGTGGCGGCGGACTTGCAAGCGCATTGCTTGGCTGGCCTTTGCTTTCGCTTTTCAAGAGAGTTGGCGCAGGTATCGTTATCGTGCTTGTGGCGTTCACTTTTATAATGCTGCTTACAAATGTTACGCTTCCACAGCTTCTCAAAGCGATTTCAAAGCCTTTTGTAAAGAGCTATGAAGCGGTGAACGAGGAGCGTATCGAGCGTGCGGCTCAGCCTCCGAAGCCTCCAAGAGAGAAGAAAGAGCCAAGGCGTAATGGTAGGGTTGATATTGCAAAGTTCTATCCTGATGATGGCCCTGACACTGCGGCGGAAGCCTTTGTGCCTGTTGCAGAGGCGGAAGAAGCCACCGACAAGGTAGACGCTTCAAAGATAGATATGCCGGTCCACCCTGTGAAAGCTCCTGTGATAACACATGAAAAGCTTGAAGAAACGGCTAAGACTACCGATAATGAGGAGCTTAAAAAGATAATAGAAAACGCCATAGGCGACAGCAGAGAAGAAAACAAGTCCAAGGACGAGCCTGTTAAGCCACCGGTAGTGAATGTTGATAAGAACGGTCAGACAACGTTCTTTGAGAAAGATAATAAAATATCTGCTTACGTTTATCCGCCTGTGGATATACTCAAATATGCTAAAAATCCTGTGGCTTCCGAGATAGTCCAGCAGGAGATACAAGAGAAATCTGCGAAGCTTGTGGAAACGCTTGAAACATATGGCGCTAAGACAAGGATCGTGGGCATACACAGAGGTCCGTCCGTTACAAGATATGAGCTTCAGCCTGCAGCAGGCGTGAGAGTGTCGAAGATAACGGGTCTTGCAGACGATATCGCACTTAACCTCGCGGCAATGAGCGTTCGTATCGAAGCTCCTGTGCCGGGCAAGGCGTGCATAGGCATAGAAGTGCCGAACGATCATAGAGATACGGTTTCTCTTCGTGAGCTTATCGACAGCGAGGAATACAGAAAGGCAAAGGGCAAGCTTACCTTTGCAGTGGGCAAGGATATCGAGGGTAATATCATTATCGGCGATATCGCCAAAATGCCGCATATGCTCGTTGCAGGTACAACAGGTTCAGGTAAGTCTGTTTTTACAAACTCTATCATACTTTCTATACTTTACCATGCGTCCCCTGACGAAGTAAAGCTTATTCTTATCGACCCTAAGAAAGTCGAGTTTCCTATTTATAATAAGATACCGCATTTGCTTATCCCTGTTGTTACCGAGCCTTTAAAGGCGGCTGGTGCGCTTGGCTGGGCGGTAAATGAAATGAACAAGCGTTATCTTATGTTCGAGGCGAACAATGTAAAGAACTTGCAGGAGTTTAACGACATGGTTCTTGAAGAACGCAATAAGCCTGCCGAGGAGCAGGACGAAGTCCGTGCAAAGATCGACCTGCTGCCGCAGATAGTTATTGTGGTCGATGAGTTCGCCGATCTTATGATGGCGGCAAGGAGCGAGGTAGAGGACTCAGTTTTAAGACTTGCACAGCTCGCTCGTGCGGCAGGAATACATATGATAATCGCAACACAGTCCCCTAGAGCGGACGTGTTGACAGGACTTATCAAGTCAAATATCCCATCGAGAGTTTCTCTCAGTGTATCCAGCAACGTTGACTCACGAGTTATACTTGATGAAAGCGGTGCAGAGAAGCTTCTGGGAAACGGTGACCTGCTTTATAAGCCTGTTGGCGTTAAAAAGCCTATAAGAATGCAGAGCGGTTATGCAGCGACTTCTGAGATAAGAGAGGTTGTAAACTTCCTCAAGAACGAGCATACCGCAGAATACAGCGACGAAGTTATCGCAGAGGTGGAGGAGAATACTCCACAGCCAAAGGACAGCGGTTCGGCAGGCAGCGATAATGTTTCCGTAAATCCTGATGATGACCTTGTAAATCAGGCAATATCCATAATTGTGCAGACAAATAACGCTTCCACTGCGTTCTTGCAAAGAAAGCTAAAGCTCGGTTTCCCTAGAGCCGCCCGTATCATGGACGAGATAGAGGAAATGGGCATAATAGGACCACAGGAAGGCTCTAAGGCACGAAAGATAAATATAACAAAAGAAGAATGGGCTGAAATGCAGGCAAGAAGATAGCTCAGGCGGAAAGGGATAACATGGCAGGCAGATCTGCAAAAAAGAAAAATTCGACAGCACCGCTTAAAAAGGCGGTAACGCTCATAGCGGTTTTTGTGGTGCTGCTTTTTACAGTGCTTGACCTGACGGGGTTAGTTTCTTTCGACAGCTTGCTTATCAAGGCAGGCATTGAGGACAAGCCGGCGGAACACGCTCAGACAGAGGTGCATTTTATCGACGTTGGTCAGGGGGACAGCACTCTTGTGATATCACAAGGGGAGGCTATGCTCATTGACAGCGGCGATAAAGATGACAGCAATAAAATAGAAAAATATCTTGAAAAGCAGGGAGTGACAGAGTTAAAATATCTCATTGCCACTCACCCTCACGCTGACCATATTGGTGAAATGAGCGAGATAATAGACCAGTTTCAGGTGGATAAATTCATTATGCCGAAAGTCAAGGCTGATATGACGCCAACCACAACGATATATGAGAAAATGCTCAAAAGCATAAAGGCAAAGGGCTTGAAGATAACACAGGCAAAGCCTATGGAATTTGAGCTTGGAAGCTGTAAGGTGGAGCTTTTCATGCCAAAAAAGGATTATGATGATCTTAATAACTATTCCACCCTTGTGAAGATAACAGACGGTGAGAACAGCTTTCTTATCACAGGGGATTGCGAAACCACTGAGGAGAAAGATATACTTTCTCAGGGTTATGATGTTTCCGCAAAGGTGCTTAAAGCAGGTCATCACGGCAGTTCCACTTCTTCGGGGGTCGATTTTCTTAACAAGGTCATGCCGAGATATGCTGTTATATCCTGCGGCAAGGGCAACAAGTATGGTCACCCACACGAGGAAACTGTCACAAGGCTGAAAAAATATGCTTCCCATTTGTATGTCACTGCAGATGTGGGAACGATAGTTTTCAGCTCAGATGGCGAGGGGCTGAGCGTTTCTGCTGAAAAGGGAGAAAAGTGATATGGAAGAGATTCTTATAGTTGACAGGATAGAAAACGGCTATGCCGTGTGCAAAACTGAGCAGGGAGAAAAAAAGGATATACCGCTTTCTGAAACAAAAGACGTTCACGAGGGTGACGTGCTTATCTTAAAGGACGGTGTTTATATCCCGGATAAGGACAAAACAGAAGCAAGAAGAAAAAGGATACTCGCTCTACAGGAAGACCTGTGGGCTTAAATATATGCTGAAAGGTATAGATAGAAATGGAAAAAGATTTATTTACGCTTATCAATGAAAAGCTTTCAGGCTTATCAAAGGGACACAAGCTTATTGCGAACTACATTCTCTCCCACTATGACAAAGCGGCTTTTATGACGGCTCAGAAGCTTGGAAAAACTGTGGGCGTCAGCGAATCAACGGTGGTAAGATTTGCCTCAGAGCTTGGCTATGACGGCTATCCTGCCCTTCAAAAAGGCTTGCAGGAGCTTATGAGGAACAAGCTTACAACTGTTCAGAGAATAGAGGTCACTTCCGACCTTATGAGCAGTGACAACGTGCTTGAAAGGGTACTCAACCTCGACATCGACAAGATAAGGCGTACTTTGGAGGAAACCTCAAAGGAGGACTTTAACAATGCCGTTGACACTATCGTATCCTGCAATACCCTTTACATAATGGGTACGAGAAGTGCAGCTTCTATCGCTTCGTTCCTTGCTTATTATCTGGGACTTATTTTCCCACATGTAAAGCTCGTTCAGAGTACGACTACTTCCGAGCTTTTTGAAAAGATAATGAGAATAGACGAAAAGGACGCCATGATAGGTATATCTTTCCCAAGATATTCAAAGCAGACCGTCAAGGCACTTAAATATGCAAAGAGCAACGGTGCGAACGTTATAGCTATAACAGACTCAAAGGCTTCGCCTATCGCAAAGTATGCAGACAGCCTGCTTCTTGCAAGAAGCGATATGGCATCGTTCGTTGACTCCCTCGTTGCGCCGCTGAGCCTTATAAATGCACTTATCGTTGCGGTATCAATAAGAAATATCGACAGAGTGTCCCAGAACTTTGAACGTCTTGAAAAGGTATGGGCTGAGTATGACGTTTACGCAAAAAGCGAGGAAGATACACAGTGAGAAGATTTGACGCAGTTATAGCAGGCGCAGGTGCGGCAGGAATGTTCTGCGCTGTTCAGCTTGGCTGGCGTGGAAAGAGCGTGGCGGTTATCGAGCATAGCGGCTGTCAGGGCAGAAAACTCATGATAACAGGCAAGGGCAGGTGTAACGTCACAAACAACTGTACCGCTGACACTGTTATGAAAAATATCCCACGCAACAGCAAGTTCATGTATTCAGCATTGAGCAGATTTGCTCCAGAGGACGTTATGAGTTTCTTTGAGTGCCTTGGGGTGGAGCTTAAAACTGAGCGTGGCAACAGGGTTTTCCCTGTGAGCGACAATGCAAAGGATATCGTAAAAGCACTTGTGAAAGCCTGCGAGGACAGTGGTGTGCAGTTTATCGACGATGAGGTAAAAGAGCTTATCATCAAGGACGGCAGAGCAGAGGGTTTTAAATGCGAGCATGGGGATTATTACGGCGAAAGCGTTATCGTTGCAACTGGCGGAAAGTCCTATCCACGGACAGGCTCAACAGGCGACGGCTATAGGCTTGCGAAGTCTGTGGGGCATAAGGTCACGGCAATAACTCCGTCACTTTGCCCTGTGGTCACATATGAGCGTGAAGAATGTGCTTCCGCAATGGGGCTTTCCCTTAAAAACTGCACCTTGACGCTTCGTGAAGAGGACAGAGATAAACCACTTTTCCACGAGCTTGGGGAAATGCTTTTCACACACTTTGGTCTGAGCGGACCGCTTGTACTTTCGGCTTCGGCTCACCTTGGTGATATGAACAAGTCAAGGTATTATATGGATATTGACCTTAAACCTGCACTGAGCCATGAACAGCTTGACAGCAGGATACTTCGTGATTTCGGTGATTTTCCAAACAGAGATTTTCAGAATTCACTGGGTAAGCTGCTGCCTTCAAAGATAATACCACTTATTATAAAAAGGTGTGGCATCGATCCTGAGAAAAAGGTCAATCAGATAACCCGTGAGGAGCGTGAGAGGCTTGTTTCCACAGTGAAAAAGCTTACGTTCACAGTGAAGTGTATGCGCCCTGTAGAGGAAGCTATCATAACCCGTGGAGGAGTTGATGTTTCGCAGATAGACCCACGGTCAATGGAGTCAAAGCTGTGTAAAGGACTTTACTTTATCGGTGAGGTGCTTGACGTTGACGCTTATACAGGGGGCTTTAATTTGCAGATAGCGTTTTCCACGGCGTATAGCTGTGCGGATAAAATAGGATAAGGAGATTTTGATATGGGAATAAACGTGGCTCTCGACGGACCTTCCGGAGCAGGAAAGTCCACTATCGCAAAGGCGGTAGCGAAAAAGCTTGAATATGTATATGTAGACACAGGTGCGATGTACCGCTCTATAGCTTATTATGTTATAAGCAAGGGTGCAGATCTTTCTGACCCTGAGCAGATAAAACCCCTTCTTGGTGAGATATCCATAAAGCTTTGCTACACAGAAGCAGGGCAGAGAGTAATGCTCAATGACGAGGACGTTTCAGACAAAATAAGAACGCCTGAGATATCCATGGGTGCGTCAAAGGTGTCTGCTATACCTGAGGTAAGAGAATTTCTGCTTGAACTTCAGAAGAATATCGCAAAAGAAAACAACATCATCATGGACGGCAGAGATATCGGCACTGTGGTTTTGCCAAACGCTGACGTGAAGATATTCCTCACAGCCGCACCTGAAGCCAGAGCGGAAAGACGTTTCAAGGAGCTTCAGGAAAAGGGCGACAAGTCTACATATGACGAGGTTTTGCAGGATATAATCCAGCGTGACTATAACGATACTCACAGAGAGATAGCACCGCTTAAAAAGGCTGATGACGCTGTTGAGGTGGACTCTACTGAGTTGACTCTTGAAGAGTCTGTTGAGGCTATCTACAAGGTAATAAACGACAAGACTAAAAAAAAAGAGCGTAAGATAAAAGAGATAATGCCGGTGAGACCTGTGAAAAAAGAACACAGGCTTGGTCATTTCCATATGTTTTGGTACACAGTGCTGAGATATATCGTTATCGGACTTTATCATCTGTATTTTAACATCACTTTCGAGGGTACGGAAAATATCCCAAAGGACGGCGGGAATATATTCGCTTCAAACCACAGAAGCTATCAGGACCCTGTTTTTATCGCACTGCCAACAAGAGTGCCGCTTTCTTATATGGCTAAGGAGGAGCTTTTTCATCAGAATGTGTTCTTCACCCTGCTTATAAAAGCGTTCGGAGCATTCCCTGTCACAAGAGGAAAGGGCGACACTCAGGTCATAGATACATCTATCGAAAAGCTTGAAAAGGGCAGAAACCTTGTAATCTTCCCTGAGGGAACACGTTCAAAGGACGGCAAGGTAGGAAAGGGCAAAACGGGTGTTGCATTGGTGGCGGCCGTGGCTCAGGTGCCTGTGGTCCCTGTTGGTATCAATTTCGAGGGCAAGCTCAAATTCAGAAAGCGTGTAGTTGTAAGATTCGGCAAGCCTATAGTGCCTGGCGAGATAGGAGTTACAGCCACAGACCCTCATTCGCTTAAGACTATTAAGAACGAGATAATGAAAAATATCACGGAGTTGGTACATTAAATGTTAACAAAGTGTAAAATTTGCGTTGCAAAGACCGCAGGTTTCTGTTTTGGTGTAGACAGAGCCGTAAAAATAGTGTATAATGAGTTAGATAACCGAAATAATGTTGTAACGTTAGGCCCAATCATTCACAATCCAAACGTAGTTTCTGACCTTGAAGCAAAAGGAGTTTACTCCACCGATGTGGATAAGGTCACGAAAGACCAGACAGTTGTTATCAGATCCCACGGAGTTGGACTGGACGTGTATGAAAAGCTTGCAAAGGTAGGTGCAGAAGTAATTGATGCTACCTGTCCCTTTGTGGCAAGGATACACAAGATAGCAGCCGAAAAATCGGGCGAGGGATACGTTATTCTTATCGCAGGTGATGAGGCTCACCCGGAAATAATGGGTATAAGAGGTCATTGCAGCGGAGAGAGTTATGTGTTCAGTTCATGTGACGATTTTGAAAATTTGGTGAAAGAGAAAGATTTTTCGTCAAAAAAGGTTGCAATTCTGGCTCAGACAACGTATAATAAGAATATGTGGAGAAAGTGCGAAGAGCTTTTTGAGAGGTATCTGCCTGAGGCTGTGGTGTATAACACCATATGCAGTGCCACTTCTGAAAGACAGAAGGAGGCGGCGGAGCTTGCGAAGGCTGCCGACATAATGATAATAGTCGGAGGGCTGCACAGCTCCAATACTCACAAGCTTAAAGCCATATGCGATGAATATTGCAAATGTTGGCTTGTGGAGGACGCCGAAGGACTGAGGGCATGTGATATTGACTTATCAGGTGCAAAATTTATCGGGATTTCTGCTGGTGCATCGACGCCGGCTTATATAATCAAGGAGGTACAACAGACCATGAGTGAAATGTTGAACAATGTTGACGAAGAATTTAATTTTGAGGAGGAACTGGAAAAGACTCTGAAAAAAATACATACGGGAATGAAGGTTGAGGGCATTGTCACCGATATCAATAACGGTGAAGTAGCCGTAGATATCGGAACAAAGCACACAGGCTATATTCCTGCATCTGAGCTTACAGATGATCCTACTAAGAAGCCAGAGGATATCGTAAAGGTAGGCGACAAGATCGATCTTATCGTTCTTAAGACAAACGATCAGGAGGGTATCGTTACACTTTCTAAGAAGAAGGTTGACGCAGTTCTTGGTTTCCAGAAGATAGTTGAGGCTAAGGAAGCTGACGCTACACTTACAGGTACAGTTACAAACGTTGTTAAGGGCGGTGTACTCGTATCAGCTAACGGTGTTAAGGTATTTATCCCTGCTTCACAGGCAGCTCCAAGAAGAGATTTCGATCTTAACGATCTGCTCAAGCAGTCAGTAAGCTTCAAAATCCTTGAGGTAAACGAGGCTAAGCAGAGAGCAGTTGGTTCTATCCGTGCAGTAGCAAGAGAGGAAAGAGCAGCAGCTCAGGCTAAGTTCTTCGAGACAGCTCAGATCGGTTCTGAGGTAGAGGGTACAGTTAAGTCTATCACAGATTACGGCGTATTCGTAGATCTCGGTGGTGTTGACGGCCTTATCAGAAGAATGGATCTTTCTTGGAACAGGATCAAGCATCCTTCAGACGTTGTTTCTGTTGGCGATAAGATCACTGTTACAATCAAGGATATCGACAGCGAAACAAAGAAGGTTTCATTGACATATAAGAAGGCTTCTGAGAATCCATGGGAGATCTTCAAGGCTAACTATGAGGTAGGTCAGGTAGTTAAGGCTACTGTTGTTTCTATCACAAGCTTTGGTGCTTTTGCACAGATCATTGACGGTATCGACGGCCTTATCCATATCTCTCAGATCGCTAACCAGAGAGTAAACAATGTTGCAGATATCCTTTCTGTAGGTCAGGTAGTTGACTGCCAGATCACAGAGATCGATCTCGACAAGAAGAGGATCAGCCTGTCTATGAGAGCTTTGCTTCCTGCTGATGACGAGGCTTCTGAGGACGCTGAATAAGCAATAAAATTCATGGGGGCGAGTGATCGCCCTCGTTTTTTATTTTCAATGAAATAACGGCAGCTTTGTTCTGTCAAAAAATCCTTAGAAAAAACTAAAGATTTACCGAAAAGACTTAACTTTTTGATTCGTATGTGGTATAATAATATCAGATCAAATAAAGACGAAAGGTTAAATTTATGGATGAAATAAAAAACACGGCAGTGAAAAAACGCAAAAAGAAAAGATCCACTAATCCTGCTGTCAGAGTTCTCAAAATATTAGGCACAGCTTTGCTGTCGATATTCCTGATACTCATTATCACCTGTTCTATATTTGCAACAGTTCTGACTATTTACGTCCTTAACTTTGCAGATACCACAACAACTATCAGCCTTGACAAGACGGAAACAAGCAACATTTCGAGATTTTTGTCTGTCAACCCTGACTATGATGAAGATGATGAGGATTCACAGGAGTATGACCTTTATTATGCTCTGAAAAACAGCAATAAGCACGTTGTATGGGCTGATCTTGAGGATATCCCTCAGTATGTTCAGGACGCTTTTGTGTACACCGAGGACGAGAGATTTTATTCTCATGACGGCGTTGATTTCAAGAGAACGTTCGCTTCATTTGTCAATGTATTCATTCCGATATACGGCGGCAGACAGATAGGTGGTTCGACTATCACTCAGCAGACTATCAAGAACATCACGGGTGATGACTCCAGAGATTCTATCCATGGTATCGAGCGTAAGATTCGAGAGATCTTCCGTTCTATCAACGTGGAAAAGACCTACACAAAGGAAGATATTCTCCAAAGCTATCTTAACCTTGTGCCACTGACAACTCAGGAGTATGATATCATTGGAGTTCAGGCTGCTGCAAACTTCTATTTTGGCAAGGACGTAAAGGATCTTAACCTTGCTGAGGCAGCTTCACTTGCGGGTATGACAAGCTGGCCTGCTGCAAACAACCCATATGATAATATGAAAAACAACAAGCTCAGACAGAAGTATACGCTGGATCATATGCTTGATAACGGTGCAATTTCTGAGCAGGAATATAACGAAGCCCTCAACTATGAGCTTAAAATAACAGGCGATATAACCTACACGAGCTCAACTATCTATGAGGACGAAACAAAAGATCAGGGTCCGACATCTTATTTCATGGACGCTGCTATCAATCAGACTATACAGATAATCGCTGACTATTATGGCATTTCATGGGAGGACGCTTCCGCAAGACTTTATGACGGTGGATTTACTGCATATACCACTGTTGACAGAAGTATGCAGAAAAAGGTAGAAAAGGAAATGCAGAAGCAAAGTAATTTCACCACCTATGAAATGAACAAAAAGGACGATACTCTGTGGTCAGGCTTTATCGCCATGGACTATCAGGGCAATGTTAAGGCTATCGTCGGCGGACGTGATAAGAAAAAGGAGTCGAGAGTTTATAATATTGCTACTGATGCCAAACGTTCACCAGGTTCTTGTATCAAGCCAATAGCTTCATACGCTCCTGCATTGGATCAGGATCTTATGACATGGTCAACCCTGTTTAGTGATGAGCCTATCACTATTAAGGTAAAGGGCAAGGACAAAAAGTGGCCTGTAAACTATTCGGAAACAGGCGACAGTGCAAACTGGTCTTATCAGCAGCTTACAACTGTAGAAATGCTCACAAGGTCGCTTAATACGCTTCCTGCACAGCTCATCAAAAAAATGACACCTGCTTATTCCTATAACTTCCTTAAGGAAAAGCTTGACATTACTACGCTTGCAGACTCCGACGCTGACTATTCACCAGTAACTGTCGGCGGTCTTACAAATGGTACTAAGCTTGAGGAGCTTGTAGGCGCTTATATGATATTCGGCAATGGCGGTAAGAAGTATGACGTTACCTACGTTTCAAAGGTAGAGGACGCTGACGGAAACGCTATCTATGAAAAGAGCGACGGATACAAGCAGGCTATCAGCGAGTCTACCGCTTACGTTATGAACAGAATGATGCAGAATGTTATAACTCAGCAGGACGGTACTGGTAGATATGCTAAGCTAAACAATACTGACCTTGTCGGTAAGACAGGTACTTCATCTGACTGGTTTGACCTCTCATTTGTAGGCTGTACTCCTGACTACGTTTCAGGTATCTGGATAGGTTATGAAAACCCTGCCACTATCCCTACGAACGAGTATCAGAATATCGGTGCGATTTGGAAGAACGTTTTTGGCGATATCGCTGAGAATGAGAAGCATAAGTCATTTGACAAGACTTTCAAAATGCCTGATACAGTTGAAAAGCTTACCTACTGCACAAAGACAGGTAAGCTTGCGTCAAATTCATGCTACAGCACGGCGACCGGATATTACAAGAAATCCAACGAGCCTGAGTATTGCAGCGGAAATCATTAAAATTAAAGCCTCCATAACTCTATGGAGGCTTTTTTGAAAGGAAATCATTATGGAAAATAAACTGCGAATGTGCGTTCCATGCCATTTTGGGCTTGAAAGCGTTCTTGCATATGAGATAAAAAAGATAGGCGGTGAAAATCTTACCACAACTGACGGCAAGATAAGCTTTGAAGGTGGCTTTGACGTGCTTGCAAAGGCAAATCTTTGGATCGCCACAGGAGAGCGTGTACTTATCGAGCTTGGCAGCTTTAGAGCAGAAAGCTTTGAACAGCTTTTTGACGGTGTTATGAATCTTCCGCTGGAGAACTTTATCGGCAGGGAAGACGCTTTCCCTGTTAAGGGTCATGCCCTTAATTCAAAGCTTCATTCTATCCCTGATTGTCAGAAGATAATCAAAAAAGCCTGCGTTAAAAGACTTGAAAAAGCCTATGGCATAAGCTATTTCGAGGAAACTGCGGCGAAGCATCAGATACAGTTTGCTATCCATAAGGACATTGCGACTATCTATCTTGATACATCAGGTGTAGGACTTCACAAGCGTGGCTACAGAAGAAATTCCAACGACGCACCTATCAAGGAAACACTTGCCGCAGGTATAGTTGACCTTGCAAGAGTTCGTGCGGACTCAGTTGTGGTGGATCCTATGTGTGGTTCAGGTACATTTCTTATTGAGTCGGCATACAAGGCACTGAAAGTTGCACCTGGTCTGAGAAGAAATTTTGCGGCAGAGCAGTGGTCACAGATACCTGAAACAGCGTGGCGCAATGCAAGAGCAGAGGCTATGGACGCTATCGACAGGCAGGGTGCATTCAAGGCATTTGGCTTTGATGTTGATGATATAGCGGTTGAGCTTACAAGAAACAACGCTAAAAAAGCAGGAGTAGGCTCAAAGCTTACAGTAAAACAGCAGGATATCTCAAAATACAGCCAGATAGAGGGTTCGATAACAATTGTCAATCCCCCATATGGCGAGCGTATGCTGGAAATAAAGGAAGCCGAGGAGCTTTATAAGAAAATGGGACAAAGACTTTGCCCGTCAAAGGAGAACCCATGCTATATAATCTCCCCACATGAGGAGTTTGAGGTGTTTTTCGGCAAAAAGGCTGACAAAAAGCGCAAGCTTTACAACGGCATGATAAAATGTAATCTGTATATGTATTTCAAGTGAGGTGCGTGGTGGGTTTGAAATTATCAGAACTTGACGGGATCGTATTCGATATGGACGGCGTTATTTTCGACAGCGAAGTAATAGGTCTTGAAAGCTGGGAACGCCTTGGTAAGAAGTATGGTCTGACCAATGTTCACGAAAATGCTATGAAGTGCATTGGCAGAAGCACTGTTGATACAATGGCTATCCTAGAAGCCGCATATGGTGACAAAGTGTCAGTACCCGAACTTTATGACGAAGCTAAGACCATTTTTGCAGATATTATCGCTGAGCGTGGTTTGCCTCTGAAAAGCGGAGCAAGGGAGTTGCTTTCTTATCTTAAAGAGCATGATATAAAGGTAGGACTTGCTTCATCAACGTCTTACAAAGGTGTTATCAAAAATCTAAAGGGAGCAGGTCTGCTTGATTATTTCCATGTGATTATTGGCGGAGATATGATAAAACATTCAAAACCACAGCCTGAGATATATTTACTTGCCTGTGAGAAGCTGGGAGTAAGACCTGAGAAAACTGTTGCTGTAGAGGACTCTTACAATGGCATAAAGGCGGCTTACAATGCGAAGATGATACCAATAATGGTGCCAGATCTTATTGCACCGACAGATGAGATATTGTCAATGGTGTACAAGAAAATAGACAGTTTGGACGCTGTGCTTGAATATTTTAAAGCATAAACAAAAGCACAGTAGTGATATAGAAGTTTTTTCTTCCTTAGTGTAGTCGCATAACACCGTCGGTTATGCGACCTTTTTTCCTTATTTACCTGTTTCAACGGATATGGTCGATAACGCCACATCAAAGCGGAAGTGTATCTCAATATCTTGCACTCGCTTTCCGCTGGACTTGTCGGGTTCGTGGACGATGATCTTATCGACCAGTTTGTGCATGATCCCAGGCGTGAGCGTTTCGATATGCTCATACTTGTGTACGACTTTCAGAAAAGCCGTCGCATCGGAGGACTTCTGTTCAGCCGTTTCGACAAAGGCAGTAAGCTCCGCAACTGTTGCTTTGAGCTGTTTCTGTTCGTCCTCATATCCTGCGGACATCATCGTGAAACGCTCATCCGACAGCCTGCCGAGGACATTATCCTCATAGAGTTTCGTTTGGATATTCTGCTGTACCGCATATATCAGGCAATGCAAGCGACATAGCTAATGCAGAAAAATAGCTTTTATTCTTTAGGGCATTCGCTATATCGTTGACATATAGTTCTACCATAAATCACTCCTATTCACATATTTGTGGCTTTTTCAGAGAGCTTCCAGACAATTAGTATTTCGTTAGGGTTCTGTCAGTTATGATATGCGCCACAACTATGATTTGAATTTATATGGAACGGGAAATAGCTGTTTCAATAGACTTTGGTTCAAAAGTATACTCTCAGAATTTTACTTTGATGGTTTAATAAGATGGCTCACCAAAACATAACGAGTAATGTAACTATTAATCCTATACCACCGCCAATGGCTATTGGTAATGGAATATAAACTGGAAATAAGTTTTTATAGGCATTTTTAGTAGCAAGTTGATAATTGATGATTTGATTATTATTGACATCAAATTTTTCATAAAGAAACATTTTTTTTACATTAAATTTTTCCTCTAAGTTATTTTGATGATCGCTGTATTCATCAGTAGTAATAAATGCTAATAATGTGTTTGGTGAAAAAGCTTTCGTTTTCTTATTAACAGCATTAACATGTGCATTTGAAACTATAAAATCAATCTGATGACTGTCAATACTATATTCGAGATTAGTATCGTTATACGAGGTTTCTTTAATCCTCATAACACTATTCATAAGCTGTTTGGTAGCATCATATTGATTGTTACAGAAGTAGTCATACAGAGATAGTATTCTGTTCTGATCGCTGTTATCGTAGAATACCGCATTAACATACTTGTCATCATTTCCTTCAATCAAACGATATATTCCAAAAAAATAATGTCCATTTTCATCAGTGGCTAAAACTAAACAGCGACCTAACTCGTGTGATAAGGTGTATTCTACTGTTTTAGAAATCAGATTATCCGAACTACTGCTCTTCTCAGATAAAAAGCTTAACTGTTTATTTTCAATATCGTATCTACTCATGGTAAAACCATGACTCGATCGAAATGAACACTTGAAATATACTATCATAAAACCTCTCCCTACTATAAATAAAACCATAAGTATTCGTAATCAATTCGTATGTCAATTTTGGAATCTACACTAAAATAATCATATGCAATGAGTAGGGGAACTTCTCCTGATAATCTGTCAAAATTTGAGATAATAGAAATACACTTATCAATATTTTTCTTTCGTATACTAAGTGGCTCTTGTTTTTTTTGAGCATTGGCACAAGAAAGATATATCTCAGAAGAAGTAACCTTACGAGCCATCATCTCCAAAAAGTTGGTTCTACTATTATGAGGATTTGGGCTAACAACACTTACTTCTGGAATGCTTGCAAAAATAGCATTAAATGATTCCGTATCTATTTCATATCTTTCTGCATCACTTGATTTCCTTATTGTAAGTTCAAGTCGATTAAATAAATCACGATATCCATCTTTTTTGTATTCTTTCAATAAAAAAACTGTTAAACGCTTTATTTCTTCAGCATCTCCTAACCAGCCGATAGTCATATAATAATCGCTGTCAAGACTATTTTCGTTAGAAATAGGAACACCACGCTTTTTCTGGATCTTCTTTTCTAATTCCCTAGATTTTTCAAGTTGTCCGACCATGAGTAAGTATTTTTCTTTGCTTGAAGATTGCCAAAGTGCAAGCTGCCAACCATTATAATTTTCGCACCATTTAATGAATTCAGCGTTAATCGAGTTACTCTCAGACAGCTCAGAGAAGAGTAACGATTGCTTCTTTTCTTTTTTGTCTGAGGTAAAGTAACTATACTGATAACCATAGCGAGAACTTCTACAAGAGCAGTGTGTAAATACAAGCATTACTATCAGCCTTTCTTACGGATCTCAGCTTTCATTTCTATTGATTCAGGATCTTGAAGCATAACAAAGCCTGGATAGTCTGCTGTACTAACGTTCTCTGCAACCTTATTCAATTCATTGATATAGTCCATATCCTTTGGAATATTAAACTTGTCTTGAAACCATTCAATAATTGTAGCACCGACTTTTTTCTTACCCTTGTTTGCATCATATGCTTTTGCATAATAATTATCAAAGATTTTCTTTTGAACAAAGAGCATTGAATAGATAAGAGGGCGATCGCAGAACTCAGGTGCAAATTTATCAGGTTCACAATATCTATATTGAATATGCTCAGTAAGAAGCTCTTTACCGTTATCTATCGTAAACTCGTCAAACTCAATGCCGCCAAGAGTAATAACAGGGAGAATCCCTACTGTGAAATACTTCTTATTATTTGGACTTGTAAGGAAATTTAGCAACTGTGAATACTCCTCTTTGATTCGATCAACAATTGCTGTCATCCTCTTTTGATAGAAAATGGAACCAGAATCATTGTTCTGGTGATAATATTTTTCACACTTCATTGGTACAAATAACACCATTTTTTTGCTGTTTACCATAGCATCTGGATTCATGTTGTTAATAATAAACTCCGTAACGGGCTGAACAGCATTCAAACGGTTGTATCTACCATTTTCTTCCATTAAAAGAACTGTGTCAATTGCGATTATTACAACTTCGCTCCTTTCAATTTCTTCTCCTACCTCGTCCTCTTTGGTTCTATTGTTTATCCACTCTCCAGAACAATCAACAAATCTTATAACTCTCGGCTTTTCTTTCTTTCTTGCTATTGAAAGCATGAAATCAATTTTATCAAATCCTTGAGTTTGACTAAAATCAGATACACCTGGAACTGCATCATTTATCATATGTGATGATCTAAAAAGTGCCTTCATATGCTCTAAGGAATCATCAACAGCTTTTCCACCCTTTTTAGACATTGCAAGGTTCGTTCCAGCTGCAACATTTGAAAAAGAATTATACATAGAAGCGAGCATACTTGTCTTGCCAACTCGCCTTGCACCCAACATCATTACCTGTATTTCAGGCGCAATGATCTTGTCAACCGCAGGAGCATCTTTTTTTCCGAATAAACCCATAATAAAACCTTCCTCTTAAATATTGCTTGTGAAATCTTGTTTGGTTATCTTTGAAAGAGAATCAGAAAGCTCAGACCAATCTCTGTACAATTCACTAAGTTTCATATCATCTTGGAACTCACTGCTCCATATCTCTATCAAATGCTCACTATAAAACTTCTCCCATGTTTTTTCCGCATCTTTCATGTTTGCCTGATACGAGAAGTTCAATCTATCATAGAACTCACTAATGATAGCATAGAATACGCGATTAGGTTCACGGAACAACTCGTCCTGAAACTTTTGAAGTAATTCTTCCTTAACATCTTTCAACTTTCTGCTGAGACTTAATCGAATCTTTTTGGCTTCATCCTCATCAGACAAGCGTTGATCGTCATAACAAGTAGGATTGAGCTTATCTATGCGATCTCTAATACGATGCATTAAAAAGCCGCGAACGGTAAGAGAAAACTCAGAAAGCATTACAAAAGCGACCTTGAACTGATCGTATCGTGATTTCGCTAAATATCTCTCTGCAAAAGCAGTTAACCATTCATCAGTAGTATCGAAATCAGAAACTGGCAACAAATGACCGAGTTTACCACCATTATCCTCTGTAAATATATCGACGATTCTTCTCTTAAAGGCAGCAACCTGAGCATCAAATATTTCTTCATCAATATTAATAAATTCTCTTGTGAACTCAGTACGGAGCTTGTCCAAACGCATCGTGTAGACATCAATACCACGATTTTTGCCGCCTTTTTTTAGTTGAGTTAGCAGTTCAGCTTCGGATGGAAGAAGATTAACTGAGTTTTTTAGTATTTCAACAACTTTGTTTTTGAAAGCAACACTTTCTTCATCCTTTTTATAATCCTGTATAATAAAACTTGACACATAAAAAACAATCGAAGTATAATAAAAACAAAGGAGTGTGTCATCAATGGGAACAGGAAAACAATATGA
>OOCH01001328.1_pt1 | contig 19882 bp, 14 predicted proteins | sample 1671641 | NCBI WGS metagenome assembly OOCH01 (sample SAMN06348177, study PRJEB24527) | human gut metagenome | biome: human gut; feature: ankylosing spondylitis patient; material: feces | host: Homo sapiens | place: China | collected 2015-10
AAAGAAGGTCTTAGCCATCGGACAAGAAGCTGCTACGCTATTAGGAACTCGTTCTGTGCATCCATATAAAAATACCGATGAACTCTTCCAATATTTATCGATTCTCTTTGAACGCGAACATGTCTTTCGCTTGTTTCAAAAAGTAACCATCTACTACACTTGTTCACCAAGTTTTCGTGATGAAGAAATCGAAGCCATAGAAACCTTCTGTATTTACCAAGGTGCTAATCAAGTCTTCTATAAACCAGAAAACCTCTGTGCTGCTCTTGGCGCACAACTACAGATTGATACCAGCATTCCGGCAACCTTATTACATATTGGCCATTCTTGTGCGACAATTACGATCTTTGAGAATCAAGAAATCGTTGCCAGCTCCACAAATGCCATGGGCGGCGAACAAATTGAAACCCAAATAAAAAAATGGATTCTCAATACCTTCCATTTCCAAGTATCTGATAAAGCCTGTCAGGATATCTTTATTGAAATTGGGCAAACGCAATATACCTTGCAGCCTAAATCCATACGTGTACCCGGTGTAGATATTGTCAGTCAACAATTAAAATATCTGGAGCTAAATGAAAATCAAATGGCTGAAATGTTAGCGCCTGTTCTTTATACCTGGTCAGAATGGCTCTATAACTTTTTAAATACCCTTGATTACGCCAGTCAAAAAGCTATTCTACAAAGAGGAATTGTCTGTAGCGGTAGTGCCGCAAAACTAAAGAACCTCTGCGCAAGTTTACACAGCCAGTTATCCATTCCTTTTAATTTAGCCATAGATCCTTCGCATTGTGTCACTAAAGGACTTATGCAAATCAGCGAAATCGAAAAAAAGTAGAAGTTATTCAATAACTTCTACTTTAACTTTATTATCTCCTTCAAGTTCATAGGTTATCTTCGCAAATTCTTCCAAATGGTTTTCTAAAATAGAATAAACCTCTGAATAGATTTCTTCTTGATCTTTTTCCGATTTACAATCGTATTCAATTGAAGTAACCACATGCTTTTTGATCGGTGAATTTTTTAAATCATTTACTAAATTTGCCATTTCACTACCTCGTTAGTTAAAGTCTATGCCAAAATGAAAACTTTGTCAAACCTCGTAGTATTCCAACAAATCCGCAGCTCGTAATGCCTTTTTCTCTTCACTTGAAAAATCCTGGGTAATTCGTCCATCGTTCATAATAAAGAGACGGTTTCCATTTTCCAAGGCATCCTTCATATTATGAGTGATCATCAATGCCGTGATATTTTGTTTGGCAATGAGATCATTGGTAATTTGGAGAATCTTCTTTGCACTGTTAGGATCTAGAGCCGCTGTATGTTCATCCAACAATAAAACCTTAGGTGGATTAAGCACAGCCATCATTAACGCAACAGCTTGTCTTTGCCCACCGGACAATAAACCAATCGGTGTCTTCATACGATCTTCTAAACCCATATGTAAAGCCTTTAGCTTATCCGCAAACAATTCACGATCCTTTTTCGTTACAGCTTTCGCAAATACCCCTCTTTGGCTGCGTGAATACGCTAAAGCCAAGTTTTCTTCAACACTTAATTGGGAAGCCGTTCCCATGGATGGGTCTTGGAATAAACGACCAATATTACGAGCCCGCACATGTTCTTTTTGATGGGTAACATCTTCTCCAGCTAGAAAAACACTACCCTGACTTACAGGAATCTTTCCCCCAATCACATTAAACAAGGTACTTTTCCCTGCGCCATTGCTACCTAGAATCGTTACAAAATCCCCCTTGTTGACAGTAACCGATAAATCTTGTAACGCTTTTTTCTCTAATTGTGTTCCGGCATTAAAAGTAACCGATACATTTTTTAATTGAAGCATGTTTAAGCCCCCTTTCGCTTTCTTAAATAAGGAATCGAAATCGTAATCGCAACCAAGACAGCCGAAATCAAGTTCATATCTCCACTTGGCACACCAAACTGTAAAGCCAATGTATATAGTAAACGGTAAATACAAGCCCCAAGAATGGAAGCTACAATCCCAAAGCCAATGGATTGTTTTTGCAGGATAGCTTCACCAACAATGATACCTGCTAAACCAATGACCATCATTCCGGTACCACCAGTTACATCCGCAAAGTGGTTATATTGAGCAAATAAAGCACCCGATAACGCAACTAAACCATTCGCTAAGCCAAAGCCAATAAACTTCATCGTATCTACACTGATAGAACTAGAACGAACCATCGCTTCATTGTTTCCCGTTGCACGAAGGGCAAGACCTAGATTGGTTTTAAAGAACCAATAGAGAATCAAACCAACTAAAATAACTACAGGGATCAATACCACAATAGGACGTTGTACCTTATCAAACATCGAAGCACATTTCGCATCTAAAGATAAAAGCGGCATATTTGGTAGATTTCCCATAATTCGTAAGTTAATCGAATACAAACCTGTCATAGTAATAATTCCAGCAAGTAAAGGTTGAATCTTCATTTTTGTTTGTAGAAAAGCCGTAATCAAACCACAAACACAACCAGCTAAAAACGCAAAGAATAAACCAAGGTATGGCATTCCTGCCATGGTAGCTACCGCAACCGTTGCTGCTCCGGTAGAAAAACTACCATCTACGGTCATATCCGGAATATTCAATACCCGAAACGAAGTATAAACACCTAAAGATAGAATTGATAGAATCAAGCCCAACTCAAGAGCTTTAATAATGACTGTCATTGACATTTCTAATCCTCCCCCATTAATTGAAGTTTCTTATTATTTTGAATCGACTCTGGCAACGTGAGTCCTAAGGCATGTAAAGTCTTTTTATTTACATAGATGTATAAATCTTTTTTATACACTTTGACTGGAATGTCTCCAGCCTTTTTGCCATGCAGAATATCAACAACCATATCTGCTGTCTCTTTACCTAATTGTGCATAATCAATACCAACCGTAGCTAAGCCACCATCTTTAACCATGGAATCTGCTCCTACATAGAAAGGAATTCCGGCTTCAATACACGTCTTCGATAAAGATTGCATCGCACTAGCCACCGTATTATCATTCGGAGCTAAAATCACATCGACTTTTTGGGTTAAAACGGAAGCGCTGGTTGTCAGTTCCGTAATATCTTTTCCTGTTCCTTCAATCAAGTTTAAGCCATGTGCCTTACAATAAGCTTTTGCCTTTTGTAAGTTAGAAACACTATTGGTTTCACTGGCATTGTATAAAAAACCAACCGTTTTCATATCTGGAGTGATTTCTTTGGCCAATTCCAAAATCTGGTCAACCTGCACCTCATCTGAAGTTCCCGTAATATTCCCACCCGGATGTTTGATATCTCGGACTAGCTGTGCCCCAACTGGATCAGATACAGCGCTAAAGACAACTGGCGTTTCTTTTGCGGCGCGTGCAGCCATCTGTGCAGTTGGTGTGGCAATAGCGACAATCACATCACTTTGTTGGTCTTCAAATTGATTGATTATAGAATTTAGATTGGCCACCTGTCCAGAAGCATCGGCATAATGGAAAATGATGTTCTTTCCATCCTCATAGCCTTTTTTCTTCATCTCTTTCTTAAAATTATCCCGAATCAAATTCAAAGAAGGATGCGAAACTAATTGAGCTACTGAAACAACCGGTAAATGTTTGGGATTGGATGAACATCCACTCAAGACCAAGCCCAGCGATAGAAACATCGCAAGTAATTTCTTCATATCGGTTCCCTCCTATAAAAAAAGCCTGTATGCATGACGCATACAGGACAAATAAAATCTGCGGTACCACCTGAATTGATATCTTTATAAGATATCCCCTTCTCATTTAACGCATGAGTACGGCTTAGCTACTCTAGTTCACTTTGCCCTCCGAAGTCCATTTGCGAAACTGACATCATTCGGCTTCCACCATTCCGAACTCGCTTTAGATACATCTTTTCGTTTGATCTCTTCTTCAATGGTTTATTCTATTCTAACATACTTTATTTAAAATGAAAGAAAACTTTAAAATTTTCATAATTATGAAAAAAATGTAATATACCCTTGCACAAAGATAAATAAAATTAAGATAGGAATAATCACACCACAGTATACTTTTAATCCTTTAGGGAAAGTAATTCCTTCACCAGCATTTGCTTCCGCAATAAAGTTTTTCCAACCCCAGCCTTTTTTTGCGGTACAGAATAAGACATAGATCATAGATCCCAAAGGAAGTAAATTATTCGATACAATGAAGTCTTCTAAATCCTGTACTGTCGTTCCAGCACCTAATGGTTGAATAAACGACCAAATGTTAAAACCTAGTGCACAAGGAATCGATAATAAGAAAACGGCAATAAAGCTGATCCAAACCGTCTTATTGGTATCCCAGCCGGTCATTTCCTGGGTAATGGTTAAAACATTCTGGAAAACAGCAATAATCGTTGTCAATGCCGCAAAGCTCATAAATAAGAAGAATAGCGCTCCCCAAATTTGACCACCAGCCATATTGGCAAAGATATTTGGCAAAGAAACAAAAATTAAACCAGGACCTTGCGCTGGGTCAACTTGATACGCAAAACAAGCAGGAATCACAATTAGACCAGCTACAATAGCTACAAAAGTATCAAGGGCTACAACCTGAATGGCTTCCCCTGTTAAACGACGATCACGATCAATAAAACTTCCGAAAATCGCAATAGCACCAATACCTAAAGATAAAGTAAAGAATGCTTGTCCCATAGCCGCAAAGATAACATTTCCAATACCATATTCCTGCATCTTAGAAAAATCTGGTACTAAATAATATTGAATACCTTTTGCTGCACCAGGTAAAGTAACTGAGCGAATGGCAAGAACAACCATTAAGGCAAGTAAACAAATCATCATTGCTTTTGAAACTTTTTCTACACCATTTACTAAACCTTTCGAAACGACAAAAAAGCCTAAGGCAACCACGAAAAGCATAAAGCCAATATTGATAGCAGGACTAGCTAACATATGTGCAAACGAATCCGAAATCACTTGACCACTGGCATGATTGAAGTGTCCGGTAAACATCAAATAACAATAATAAATCATCCAGCCACATACCGTGGTATAAAACATCATCAACAAATAGTTTCCTACCAGGCACCAATACTTCATAAAATGCCACTTGCTGCCTTTTGGCTCTAGAACATCAAAGGATTGGGCAGCACTTTTCTGACTGCCACGCCCTACGGCATATTCCATAACCATAACTGGCAAACCTAAAATTACTAAAAAGAACAAATAAATCAATACAAAGGCGGCCCCTCCGTATTTTCCGGTAATGTAAGGAAAACGCCATACATTCCCTAGTCCGATAGCGCATCCTGCGCTAATTAAGATAAATCCTAAACGACTTGAAAAACGATCTCTCACTTTTTCTCTCTCCTTCTAATATAACTATCAGTTTAACAGCGAATAAAAAAATAAGCAATTCCTGCTCCATTCTATGGTACAATCATTAACGGAAACAAGGGAGGATCTATTATGTCATTAATTATTCCACAAAGCTATGATCCAGTTCTTTCCGTACGCGAAACCCAAGAAGCCATTAAATACATTCGTGATACCTTTCAAAAAGAACTTGGTCGAGAATTAAACTTAACAAGAATTTCAGCACCATTATTTGTCAAAAAGAGTTCTGGTTTAAATGATAATTTAAATGGCGTTGAACAACCTGTACATTTCTCTATGCAATCCATTCCCAACGAAGACATTGAAATCGTTCATTCTTTAGCGAAATGGAAACGTTTTGCCCTAAAAAAATACAACTTTGAAATGCATACAGGATGATATACAAATAGGAACGCCATTCGTAAAGACGAAGAAGTAGACAATCTCCATTCTGTCTATGTTGACCAATGGGATTGGGAAAAAGTCATTGCGAAAGAAGAACGTACCGAAGAAACACTAAAAGCAACCGTACGCCATATCTTTAAAGTAATTAAACATATGGAACACGAAGTATGGTATAAATACCCACAAGCCGTCAATCATCTACCTGATGAAATTCATTTCATCACAACCCAAGAATTGTTAGACCGCTATCCAGATTTAAGTCCAAGAGAAAGAGAAAACACCATCACCAAAGAACTTGGTTGTGTCTTCGTTATGAAGATCGGAGATCTTCTAAGTAATGGAGAAAAACATGATGGTCGTGCCCCAGACTATGATGACTGGCAATTAAATGGAGATATCTTATTCTGGTTTGAACCACTACAATGCGCTTTAGAAATCAGTTCTATGGGAATTCGCGTTGATGAAAATTCATTGCCAGAACAACTTGAAAAAGAACATTGCAGCCAACGCCTTGAACTTCCTTACCACAAAGGAATCATGGAAAAAACACTTCCATATACGATTGGTGGCGGAATTGGTCAATCTCGTTTATGCATGTTGTTACTGAAAAAAGCCCACATTGGCGAAGTTCAAGCAAGTCTTTGGCCAGACGATATGATTCAAACTTGTTTAGAACACAATATTCAAATCTTATAAAAAAAAGTAGGCAATCGCCTACTTTTCTTATGCCTTTTCAATTTTCGCATTTGCTCCATGATGAAATTCCATCTGAGCAAACTGTTCAAGTGAAATGGATGTATCATCCATCCAATACGTCAGAGAGTCACTGATTTCAACACGTCCATCAGCAGATACCTGCCTACCTTCTTTAATCCATGCCCCGTCAAAAGCTAAGGCATCCATGGCTTCTTGCACAAGCGGTGTATACGTGTCATAAACTAAATTGATACACGCTTGCTCCTTCCCATTTTCTTTACACACAAAGGCATAAAACTTTCGTAAATTTGTTTCCATAAACCTCCAAAAAAAAGGGCATTTCAGCCCTTTTTTCATTATTCTGCACTAGATTCTACTTCAGTTTCTTCTACGGTTTCACTTGTATTTTCATGTACAATTTTTTTGAATTCAGAATCTTCGTCGGATTGGTGCATACGTTCCAAACGTTTGTCACGTAATTCTTTCGCTTTAGCGGCAACAATATCATTTTGTGGACGATGTCCTTTTGTTCCCGTTCCAGCTGGAATTAATTTACCAATCATAACGTTTTCTTTCATACCTGCAAGGTAGTCAATCTTACCTTTGATTGTTGCATCGGTAAGAACTTTTGTCGTCTCTTGGAAACTTGCAGCCGATAAGAAAGAGTCTGTTTCAACCGAAGACTTAGAAATACCTAACAAGACTGGTTTAAACTTCGCTGGTTGTTTTCCTTCCAATAAGAACTTACGGTTAATACGCGTAATTTCATTTAAGGATTTTTGTACACCAACATTTAAGTCTGTATCACCACTATCCGTAACAATTACGTTACGCATCATCTGCATGATCATAACTTCCAAGTGCTTATCACTGATATCGATACCTTGGCTTTGGTAAACTTTCTTAACTTCTTTCAAGATGTAATCTTGTACTTCACGAACACCGGCAACACGTAACAATTCTTTTGGATCCAATGGACCTTCCGTTAATGCTTCACCAGCATCAATGGTATTTCCAACTTGTACCCATTCACGTAATTGTTGGTTTGCGTTAATCTTATGCGAAACGCTTTCGTTTTCTGAAGTAATGACAACTTCTTGACGTTTAGTACCTTCAATATTTTCAATTGAAGTAATTTCACCAGTAATTTGTGCAATTACGGCAACACCTTTTGGCTTACGAGCTTCGAACAATTCTTCAACACGAGGAAGACCTTGTGTGATATCTTCACCACCGGCACCGGCTACACCACCAGTATGGAATGTACGCATGGTTAACTGTGTACCTGGTTCACCAATAGATTGGGCAGCCATAACTCCGACAGCTTCTCCAACTTCAACATCTTTACCAGTTGCCATATTCTTACCATAACACTTACGACAAATACCCGTACGTGATTTACAAGTAAATACCGAACGAATCAACATACCTGTAATACCTGCATCGGTAATTTTTTGAGCAATATCATCTGTGATGTATTCATCACTGGCAATAATCAATTCACCTGTGTTTGGATCTACTACATCTTGTTTTGAATAACGTCCTACGATACGATCACCGAATTTTTCGATAACTGATCCAGTTTTACGATCAATTAAGTCTTCCACATATGAACCTTTATCAGTACCACAATCATCTTCTTGAACGATGACACCTTGGGCAACATCGACCAAACGACGAGTTAAGTAACCAGATTCAGCTGTTTTTAAGGCTGTATCGGTCAAACCTTTACGCACACCATGGGTAGAGGTAAAGAATTCGGATACATTTAATCCTTCACGGAAACATGAATAAATAGGGACCTCAATCAAAGATGGAACAAATTCACCATTGGTTGATTTGGCATGTCCAGGACGGGCCATCAAACCACGCATACCAGCTAACTGGGTAAAGTTCGAACGGTTACCACGGGCACCAGAGTCAGCCATCATAAAGATTGGGTTCTTACGATCCATGTGTTCAATCAAGCTATCGGCAATTTCGTCTTTGATCTTATCCCAAAGACCACCTAACTGTGCTTCCCATTCAGGTAATGTCAACATACCTTTACGTTGTAGACGTTTTAATTCATCGGCTTTAGCACGACCTTCGGCAACTTTTTCTTCTTTATTAGGCGCAACTTCGATATCCGATAAGGCAACCGTAATACCAGCTACGGTTGAATAACGGAATCCCAAAGACTTGATTTGGTCAAGTACTTCAGCTGTTTGATCAACCGAATAACGACGGAATACTTCGGCAATAACTTTACCTAAGTCTTTCTTCTTAACGGAATAATCCTTACCATTCGCATCACGAATTGGTAATTGCGCAATATATTCTTTAATATCTTGTCCTGGTTTCACAAAATAACGTTCTGGTGTCTTTTCAAAGTTTTCACTCGAAACTTCCTCGATGAATGGGAAGTCACTTGGGAACATACTATTGAAAATAATCTTACCAGGGGTAGTAACCAGGTAATCATTTAAATGACTTGGTTCAAAACTATCTTTTCCAACGCCTTTTACAGGAAGTGCAATTCTTGAATGTAAGTGAACGATATGTGACTTGTAAGCCATCATAACTTCATCTACATCAGAGAATACATGCCCTTCATTTTCCGCAAAACGTTTCCATACTGCGGCTTCATCTGGACAGTCTGCATCTAAATAACGTTGGCTTTCTTGCATCAATTCTTCTTTGGTTTCTTCCATTGTCAAGTAATAGTTACCCATAACCATATCTTGACCAGGAGTAACGATAGGTTTTCCATCTTTTGGACCTAAGATGTTATGACTACCTAACATCATAACCAAAGCTTCGGCACGAGCTTCTTCACTTAATGGAACGTGAATAGCCATCTGGTCGCCATCGAAGTCGGCGTTGAACGCAGTACATACTAGTGGGTGCAAACGCATAGCACGACCTTCTACTAATTTAGGTAAGAATGCTTGAATACCTAAACGGTGAAGTGTAGGCGCACGGTTCATCAATACAGGATATCCATCAATGACTTTTTCGACAACATCCCAAATACGCGTATCTTGACGTTCAATCAATTTTTCCGCATTTTTTGGATTGGCAGCTAATTTTTCATTCACAATTTCATTAATAATGAATGGTTTAAATAAGTTGACTGCCATTTCACGTGGAATACCACATTGATACATCTTCAAATCTGGTCCTACCGCAATTACTGAACGACCAGAGAAGTCAACACGTTTACCTAACAAGTTTTGACGGAAACGACCTTGTTTACCTTTTAATGAATGTGATAAAGATTTCAAAGGACGTCCACCAGCACCAGTGATTGGTTTTGAACGACGACCATTATCAATTAATGCATCGACAGATTCTTGTAACATACGTTTTTCGTTTTGCACGATGATATTTGGCGTACCCAAATCCAACAATTTACGTAAACGATTATTACGGGTAATAACACGACGATATAAATCGTTTAAATCACTTGTCGCAAAACGACCACCATCCAATTGTAACATTGGTCGTAAATCAGGTGGTATTACCGGAATCTTAGTCAGTACCATCCACTCCGGCTTATTCTCGCTTTGGCGGAAAGCATTGACAGTATCCAAACGTTTAATCAATTTTTTACGTTTTTCACCACTTGCTTTTTCCAAAGCTTCTTGAATAGAAGTAAATTCAGCTTCCAAATCTACATCTTGTAACAATTTCAATACAGCTTCAGCACCTGTTTTTGCTTCAAAGCTGCCAGCACCATGAATTGCCATAAATTCACGGTATTCACGTTCCGATAAAACTTGTTTGTATTGTAAAGGAGTATTTTTTGGATCTGTAACAATGTAGCTTACAAAGTAAACAACTTCTTCCAATTGTTTTGGCGTCACATCCAAAAGCAATGCCATACGACTTGGAATACCACGAAGGTACCAAATATGGGCAACAGGAGCAGCTAGTTCAATATGCCCCATACGTTCACGACGAACGCTTGATTTTGTGATTTCTACACCACAACGATCACAGACAACGCCTTTAAAACGTACTTTCTTATACTTTCCACAAGCACATTCCCAGTCCTTAGTTGGACCGAAAATGCGTTCGCAGAATAAACCATCACGTTCTGCTTTTTGGGAACGGTAGTTAATTGTTTCTGGTTTTGTGACCTCACCATGAGACCACTCAAGAATTTTCTCAGGACTTGCTAAGCGGACCTGGATTGAGGAAAAATTATTAATACTCATATTGAATTAAGCCTCCTCATCTTCTAGGAGCGTTGAATCTTCAACCTCCATATCATTTACCAATTCTTCTTTATGTGCCATTTCTTCTGGTTTAACACGACCTTCATCGTCATCGTCTTCGCTAGTGATGTCTACTTCATTTCCGTTTTCATCTAAGCAGCGAATATCGATAGCCAAACCTTGCATTTCGTGCATTAATACACGGAAGGATTCTGGTACACCTGGTTCTGGAATATCTTTACCTTTAATGATAGCTTCATATGTCTTAATACGACCTTGAATATCATCCGATTTAATTGTCAAGATTTCTTGTAGTGTATGAGCTGCACCATAAGCTTCTAGAGCCCAAACTTCCATTTCTCCAAAACGTTGACCACCATTTTGTGCTTTACCACCTAAAGGTTGTTGCGTTACTAGAGAATAAGGTCCGGTAGCACGCGCATGTAACTTATCGTCAACCATGTGGGCCAACTTGATCATATACATGACACCAACACTAATACGTTCATCAAATGGTTCACCAGTTAAACCATCATAAAGAACTTGTTTACCATCTTTTGTCATGGATGCTTCTTTCATAACATCCAATAATTCTTCGTTAGAAACTCCATCGAATACTGGTGTAGAGAAGTGAACGCCACCCATTTTACGTGCAGCATAACCTAAATGAATTTCTAGAATCTGTCCAATGTTCATACGAGAAGGTACACCGAATGGGTTCAAGATAATATCAATAGGTTGTCCATCCGCCGTAAATGGCATATCTTCGATTGGCAAGATACGTGAGATGACACCTTTGTTTCCATGTCGACCAGACATCTTGTCACCTTCAGAAATCTTACGTTTTTGGGCAATATAAACTTTAACACGTGTATTTACTCCAGGAGGAAGCTCCGAACCGTCACCACGTTTGAAGACACGAATTGAGTGAACAATACCAGCTCCACCATGAGGTACTTTCAATGAATTATCACGAACTTCACGTGATTTTTCACCAAAGATAGCTAATAATAACTTTTCTTCTGGGCTGACTTCGCTTTGACCTTTTGGCGTAACTTTACCAACCAAAATGTCGCCTTCTTTAACTTCGGCACCAATCATAATAATTCCGTTTTCATCCAATTTACGTACGGCATTTTCACCAACGTTTGGAATATCACGGGTAATTTCTTCAGGGCCTAATTTTGTATCACGGCAGTCAATATCAAATTCTTCAATATGTACAGAAGTATAAACATCATCCTTAACCATACGTTCAGACATGATGATGGCATCTTCGTAGTTATATCCATACCAAGTAGAATATGCGATAACAACGTTTTGACCTAAAGCCAATTCACCATTTTGCATACTAGGTCCATCGGCTAAGATGTCGCCTTTTTCTACTTCTTCTCCAACTTCTACAATTGGATGTTGGTTAATACAAGTTGATGCATTAGAACGAGCAAACTTACGTAATTGATAAGAATGTTCGTAACCTTCTTTATCTTTTACAACGATACGTAAACTATCGACATAGCTTACTACACCGTCTTCTTTTGCGACAATTCCAACCCCGGAATCTTTCGCAATCTTATATTCCATACCAGTTCCGACAAATGGACTGTGTGGATTTAATAGAGGTACAGCCTGACGTTGCATGTTGGCACCCATCAAGGCACGGGAAGCATCATCGTTTTCCAAGAAAGGAATACAAGCTGTTGCCACAGAGACGATCTGTTTTGGACTGACGTCGGCCAATTCAACTTCGTCACGGTTGGCAATGATAGTATCTCCTGCCTTACGAGCTACGACTTTTTCATTAATCAAACGACCATCACGAACTTCGTTGGCTTGGGCAATAATGTAATCAGCTTCTTGATCCGCACTTAAATAAACCGCATCTTCACTTACTGTACCATCTGCATTAACACGACGATATGGTGTTTGAATAAATCCATATTCATTAATCTTAGCGTAAGTTGTTAAGTTGTTAATCAAACCAATGTTTGGTCCTTCTGGTGTTTCAATTGGACAGATACGACCATAGTGACTAGAGTGTACGTCACGCACTTCGAAACCAGCACGTTCACGTGACAATCCACCTGGACCTAAAGCCGAAATACGACGTTTATTTGTCAATTCAGCCAATGGGTTTTGTTGGTCCATAAATTGTGACAATTGCGAACTTGAGAAGAACTCTTTAATAGCAGCTGTCAAAGGACGAATATTGGTTAATTTACGAGGTGATAAACCTTCTAATTCTTGAATAGACATACGGTCATGAACCACACGTTCCATACGTGATAACCCAATACGGAATTGGTTTTGAATCAATTCTCCAACCGAACGAATACGACGGTTTCCTAACATATCGATATCATCGGTTGAACCAATGCCATCCATAACATTTAAGTAATAACCAAAGAATGCATACATATCTGGAATAGTGATTGTATTCATTGTCGCAAATGGGTCATTACCAATAATCTTGATACGATGATCTTCTTCATCTAAGACAAAGACTTCCTGGCAACATGCACCAACGATCCATAACGTGATTTCTTCGTTTTCCGCACGTTGGGCAATAGCTTCTTTACTAGCTTGGTCTAAACGCATAGCGCCTTCTTTACCAGTTGAAATATCTTGGGCATTGATATCATAACGATTAATGAACAATTCCATTTCTTCATTTACAACATCTTGGTTCTTTGTGTTTGTCAAACGACCTAAGTGATATAAGTATTGACCATAGTTCAATACTGCTTCGCAGTTTTCTTTTGTCAATACAACTGGTTGAGCAATTAATCCAGCATAAATAGGTACTTCTTCTACAGCACCTTTTAAGATTTGAACATCTTCATATGTCAAGGCTGTTCCTTGTTCATAGAAAAGGTCGCCAGCTTCTACATCGCTTGCTAAAATACGGCCGACTAAGCCACGATTATAACTAGTAGGAATTGATACAACATCTGCTGCATGGAATTCACTACGGAATGGGAAAGCTTTACAGTACGTACCTTTGGCTAATTCTTCACGCAATTCATTTCTTTCATCACGATGAATCATTTTACCTTTTTCCATGAAGACATTATCATCTACATCTAAAATGTCATGAGCCAAACGTTGGCCATCGATACGTGCAATCGCATTTAATTTAGAACGCAATTTAAAACGTCCAGCTTTCGTTAAATCATAACGACGATGATCAAAGAATTTTGCATACATTAAAGATACAGAAGCACTTACAACAGCAACTTCATCACTTCTCTGGTTACCATAGAAGTTCAATAAAGCACCTTGTGTAGTGGATGTATTATCTGCACTGCGAGAATCTTTTGTGTAGTCATTCATCAAAGCATTTTCTACATCATCGTATTTTCCAAAGAACGCCGTATACAACAATAAATAAAGATTCATGTAGTCACGATCTTCTAAGTCGAAAGCCAAGTAATCTGCAAGTTCAGCTTCCACTTGAGCTAAGTTCTTTTCAACCGTTTCTAATTCTGCTTCATTTTGAGCAAGTTTTTCTTCGATGCCTGAATCTTTTGACTTACCATCTCTTTGTTTCTTTACAAGAGCGTCTTTTTCTTTTCCTAAAGCTTCTTTTTCAGCTTTATATTGATCGCGTTTCACAACTAGATTTTCATCTGGACGAGTTGGGAATTCGCGACCCATAGCTGTTAAGAATGTTTCTAAATCGGTTGTATCTTTCGTATCTTCAAGATCTCCGATGTTAAAAGACATACCAATTGCTTTAAACAAAATTGAGAACAAGATACGACGACGACGGTCAATAGACACGTTAATTAAACGTCCATTCGTTGATTTCTTTTGTTCTGTCATGAACTCTAACCAAGTACCACGACTTGGAATTAATTCACAGGCATAATTTTGTTTTCCACTCTTTTCATCTTCGCTTTGAGAGAAATATGCACCTGGACTACGTACGATTTGGGAAACAATAACACGTTCTGCACCATTGATGATGAACGTACCAGTCTCCGTCATTAATGGGAAGTCCCCTAAATATACTTCCTCTGTCTTTGTTACAATTTCACCGGTACTGGAATCTGTAACTTCCAATTCCATATCGGCATAAAGAGGTGCAGCGTAATTACACTCTCTGTACATGGACTCTTCTTTGTCATATTTTGGTTTATCAAAATGATAACGTAAAAAGTTTAATCTAATATTCTTTCCGTAGTTTTCAATTGGATAAATCTCATTGAAAACCTCCTGAATGCCTTCTTTGGTGAACCATTCAAATGAATCGGTTTGGATTTACCACTTACTTTTGAATAGTCTCGACGCTGTGCTTTTTTACCACAGTTTACGACTTTATATGCTTTGTTGCTCTCCATGCATGCCATCCTTTCATTGATTTTCGTCCAAAAGGGCATACTACCCCCAAGGACTATTATGCAATTTATTATACTATCAGAGAGTGCAAGGAAAATCAAGTGCTTTTCTAAATTTCTCAGAAATATTTTTTTCTTTGGCCAACCATAAATATTTCTCGCTTTTCGTACTTTGAAAAAGATATAATAAAGAAAAGAAAGGAGTCTCATTCCATGACAATCAAAAAATGTACCCAGTATCCTACCTATAATATATATACGACAAATATTTCTTACGATTATGATATTGATAAGATCATTGCCTATGGCCTAACCGATTCCCAAAGCATGATTGATGCCATCGTCAAAGAATATCTGCCTGGTATAAGCCTTAATTTTCAAGCTCCTGATTTTGGCTGTAGCGCTTTTAGTATTTCTGATGAAAATGCCCATATCCTTATGGGAAGAAACTATGACTTCAAAAACGATTCATCGGCTTTACTGTTAACTTGTCAACCCAAACACGGTTATCGTTCTGTTGCGACTGCTGCCTTAGACAACATTCAAATGAATCAACCGGAAAAAAGTGAAAAAGGTGCTGCCTTAGCTGAAATTGCCGCACCATTTATCTGTTTAGATGGATGCAATGAGAAAGGAGTTTCCATCGCAGTATTGACTTTGGATAGTGAACCAACCTATCAACATACCGGTAAACCCATCATTCCTACTACGCTAGCTATTCGTCTGGTTTTAGATCGGGCTAGTTCTACCAAAGAAGCCATTGCCTTATTGAAACAATACGATATGATGGCAACCAGTGGTCGAGATTACCACTTCTATATCACCGATGCTTCTGGCGATGGACGCGTTGTAGAATACGATTGTTGCGATGCCAGCCGTCCTTTGGTCGCTACCCCATTACGATCCATTACCAACTTCTACGGAATGTATAAGGAAAAAGTAAAACCTTATCAAACCAATGGCATCTATGGTCATGGAAAAGAACGCTATGATGCGATGGAAAAAATCTTTGCGTCGCAAACAAATTTCACCAAAGATACTGCCTGGCAAGCCCTGCAAGTTGCTTCTCAAGCACCAAATCCCGAAGACATCACCAGCAATACCCAATGGTCGATCGTTTATGACAATACTGATTTAACTGCTGCCATTGTCTTACGTCGAGATTGGCAACAGAAAATAGCCTATCACTTATAATAAAGAAGCAGACCTTAATCTGCTTCTTTTTGAATCTTCGCTTGTAAAATCTTTAAGAGTTCTTGTACATTAAATGGTTTTGAGATATGTGCATCCATACCAGCATCTTTACTAGCTTGTATATCTCTTTGGAACGAATTGGCGGTAACCGCAATAATCGGAATAGTTTTCGCTTTGGCTAAATCTAGGCTTCGAATCGCTTTTGCGGCTTCCCAGCCATTCATAACTGGCATCTGGATATCCATTAAAATCGCATCATAGTTTTGATTTTTTTGGAACATCTCCAAACATTCCTTTCCATCTTCTGCCCTTTGACAAGTGATGTCGTACATATGCATAATCTCTTCTTCGACTTCATAATTTAAATCATTATCTTCAGCAACGAGAAGATGATATGGTTGAATTTTGGTTTCTTTTTGTACCTGACTTGGTTCAGATTGAACAGGTTCTAATAAGAAACTCACAGTAAATTCGGTTCCCTTATTTAATTCACTCTTTACTTCAATCGTTCCGCCCATGCCATCAACTAACTCTTTGACAACCGCAAGGCCTAAGCCATTACCGCGAACTTTATTGACGCGCGTATCTACGGCACGCGAGAAACGCGAATACATCACTTTCATAAATTCTGGGCTCATCCCAATTCCATTATCCCGCACAATGCTGTGAACAAGTACTTTCCCCTGATCTTCTGGTCGAACTTCTTCATATACTTCTAATTCCACAACACCATCTTTTCCTGTATAACGGAATGCATTAGAAATTAGGTTACAGAAGATTTGTCGTCGATGCAGACGATCGGTTTTTACAACCGGATAAGGTAAATCATGGATGTTGTATTTTATTTCCACCTTATGATCGGCATTAGCCATTTGTACAATTTCGGCACATTCATACATGAATTTCCGTAAATCACAAGGTTCTTCACGAATGGTCAGAACGCCATGTTCAATTTGCGTCAAACTTAATACATCGTTGACCAGGCTCTCTAAATACTTTCCTGCCTGCTTTGATTTATCTAAGCACTTTTGCATATGCTCGGGATTATCAATCTGTTTTTCAGCCAGGGTCATGTAGCCTTGCATGGCATTTAAAGGTGTTCGAATATCATGTGATAAACGGGAAAGAAAAGCCGTTTTCTCTGCATTTGCACGATTAGCGGCTTGTACTTCACGAATCAAACTTTCTTCTTTTCGCTTCGTTTCACTAATCAAGCGGGTTACATACAAAACGTGGGTTACTTTTCCTGTCTCATCTCTACGTTTCACAATAAAGCGAGCCAAATACCAGTTTCCATCTTTGCATAATAACTCCATCGAAACGGTTTCCTCTTTGGCAAGTCTTTGGTCTAATGTATCCAGGCACAAAAACTTCTTCGCCTCAGCTTGATAATCTTCTTGAATCATTTCTGCGATAAATTCTTTGATCCTTTGACTGGCTATTCCAGTATTCCCGGTTAAGGTATGGGCTTCATCCGTCGTAGATAATTCTTCTAAGCTATCTCGCATCAAATCAATGCGATAAATCGAAACATAAATTTTTCCAATGGTGGAAATAACTTCATTGCGCAATTTAGCTTCATGTAAAGCTTCGTGAAGCATTTCTTGACGCTTTTGTTCTAAAGCTACAACTTCATCAATCCGTCGGAAGCTGGCAATAACTTCAAATTGTTCTGCATCATGATTGAAGCGAATCACTTGGGTATCAAAATATCGCATTCCTTCCCGTCCAGGAAACGTTGCATATCGATAACTTGCGCGATCGGTATCTTTCAAAATTTTTTTTAAATGCGCCATGCTAAACCAATCGATAAATTCTTCTCTTTGACTGGACACCACAAAGCGTTGCGCATAGAGTTTAGTAAATTCGCTAAACGATTCTGGCAATTGATCATGTTCTTTTCGCAACAGGTCCGGAAATGTTTCTGGCGTCATCTTCAACGTTGTAAAACGATCATGAATCACATCAATTTTATAGATTGTGACATAGTCTCTACTAAGCATTTCCAATAGTTCATTTTCCTGTCGAAGCTTTCGCAAAGCCTCTTCAAGTTCCGAATTGATTTGCGCTTTCTCCAGTTTATTTTGTTTGATGTTCTGTAGAACACACGCAAACACGCCTTCTTTATCTAACGGAATGCAGCTGACATGAAAATAGTGGCCAAGCTTTTCAAAGATTTCATCGTATTCAATAACTTCTTTTCCATAGGCTGCGCGATAAAACGTCGCTAAATATTTTCGTTCTGCATTCGGAAATAAGTCATAAAAACGCTGGCCCTTCAGCTCCTCTTTGGGTTTGTTCTCGAGTTTTGCGAAATAGTCATTACAATATAAATACGTCCAATCAATAGGTTGGTGATTGGCGTCTAGTTCGAGATGTACTATGCAAAAACCCCATGAACTATGTTCAAACATATTGAGTAACATTTGATTTGTCTCCATAAACGTATCAGCTCCGTTTCTATAGGGTCATTTTACCATACTCTTCGATTTTAAAAGCGTGCCAGAAAGGCAATTTTGACATTCGTAAATTCTATGCATAAAATAAATGAGCAAGGAGGCTATCAGATGAAAAAAATCCTTTCTTATTATTTATGCCTTTGTATGCTTTTGGGCTTATCTGGCTGCCGCGCCAAAAAGAATGACGATGATATATTAAAGTTCTTTGATGCCATTGATACTACTCTACAAGCAAAATCCGCTTCGATTGATGGCAACATCACCATTCAAAATGGAAAGAACGATTCCCAAATGAATGTGAAGGGTGAATTCAATCAAGAGAATCAACTGCAATGTGCCATACATTTAGGCCTGGAAGCCAATAAAAATGTGATTGATGATTATTTAGATTTCTATATCAAAGATGGAAAGACCTACTTAAAGAATATGAGTACAAAATCACAAAGTCTGGCATCTAAAATCGGAATTAAAGAAAACACGAAGATTTCTGCTTATAATCCTTTTTTGGACCTCACCGACAAAGAGCTCTGTGAGATGTTCACGGCTTCAAAACGCCATGGGGATACCTATACCTTTACCCTAGATCCTTCACAGCTTGCCGAACTTCTTGATAATCTGGGTTCCGTGAATCTGAGTGAAGCAACCGTAAAAACAACTTTTAAAGATAAAGTGATTTCCATGATTTCCATTGAAGCCAAAGGGCAAGAATCCATCTCCAAGAAAAGCCAAGATATTGCGTTTCATATCACATTAAATATTCATGACTACAATGCATTAAAAAAAGTCACCTATCCAGATGACTTAGATTCTTATCCAACTTCCAATGAAGAACAAGCCTAGACAAGCAAATGCTTGTCTTTTTTTATAGGCCGACGATGCATTGTGATACATTACTAAAAAGTTGAATAGCATTATTAATCATTAAAGAAAGAGGTGTATTTAAAACCCCAGAGACAATCAACAATAGAAAAATAAACATTGTGATTTGTGACCCAGCCGTAAAGCGTAAATATTGATCATCGGGTAAAAACGAAAATAAAATCTTTGATCCATCTAAAGGTGGAATAGGAATCAAATTAAAGATTCCAAACCCCATAGATAAAAAGGCTGTACTACTTAAACAGTTCAATAAAAAAGGTGCCACTATATGAAAGCGGAAACAGACATAGTACAAAAGCACACAAAGAAAAGACAATAAAAAGTTCGCCATTGGTCCGGCA
>OOCH01001335.1_pt1 | contig 19804 bp, 20 predicted proteins | sample 1671641 | NCBI WGS metagenome assembly OOCH01 (sample SAMN06348177, study PRJEB24527) | human gut metagenome | biome: human gut; feature: ankylosing spondylitis patient; material: feces | host: Homo sapiens | place: China | collected 2015-10
TTTTATTAATTAGATGTTTATCTTTGCGGATAAATCTGAAAAACTATGTGTAGATCAGATAAGATTGGTCTATTGGCAGAATATGGTGACTTCTTCGGAAGAGAAAAGGAAATCCGCAAGGTAAACAGACAGCTTGATAGTAGCCATTCTTTTTACTGTCTGTACCTCGCCGCATTAGCAAGTCTTCATAGGCGAAATTTCTGATAGAAGAGAAAAAGAATCAGAGGTGGAAATGTGTTTATATCGACCTGGAGGAAACAATCACAGAAGATGGTTTTCTTAACCTTGTAATTGAAGCCTTCTGTAAAAATGGTATTTGGAAACAGGTAGCTAAAGGAATGTCCAAAGGGTTGACTTCAGTACTGGAAAGAATAGAGAAGATTTCTCTCGGTCCTGTTCAATTTGATTTTTTGGAAAAAGAAGACCTGGAAAATTTCTTGAAGGAGCTAATCAGGCACGATGAAAACACATTTATTGTCGTTGATGAATAGACTCTTTTCCTAACGATTCTCAGCATGGGGAAAACAGAATTGAAAAAGTGGACTTTATCCTCAACTGGCTTAAAAGCCTGCTACGGGTTAGCAAGACTAAAGTCCGTTGGCTGTTCTGCGGTTTTGTAGGTCTGAAAATATTGAAATGAGCGATTAGTTTGTTGAGTATTCGCTGAACAAGTTGTATTGGAACATCCCTTATTCTATTTCTCAAAATAGGTAGAAGACTATGAGGACAAGATGACTTGGGAAGATATAGACATAGCTTATCGTAAATTATATTCAGAGAATTATTTGAGTACCTGGTCTGAGAGACTAGTCGAATATGGTGAATACGAGCTTCCTGCCCGGTAGATTCTAAAGCTACTTGCCACTCTACGGAAAGGTATGCTCAACAATTTGATGACTGGTCAGGATGCCTCAAAGATTGAGGTTGTTGATTATACTTTAAGCAAGGGTCTTGAATACATTATGAAGAAAGACGCTTTGCGTATGTTCTGCTCACCGCTTTTGAGGGATTATTGATTTGACAGATTTGTTTAATGATTAAATAGATGAATACAAGTACCAGCATATTGCATCAGCCTCCTTTATCTATTGGCAATGGGATAAAGGAAGAGACTGTTGTCATAAACAATGATATTTTTACGTCCATCTTCAGCTATTTGTTAAAGGAGGACAGGGATAAGATCGCACAGCCCAATTTGATTATTGGTGAAAAAGGGAGTGGAAAGACCTCATTACTCAAAAGGATGTATTTCAGTATAGAGAACAGTGCCAAATGGCTTAAGCCGGTATTTATAGATGGAAAAAGCCTTTTCTCAACTGATGATATATGGAAGTTTCACTCATTGCAGGATGAATCTTGCAGGACTGTCTTGTTGATTGACAATGTCCAGTACTATTTCGAGAGAACTGATAATACTGAGCAGTATAATTTGAGGGGAAAGCTCAATAAAGCCGGTGCACCTATTCTGATAGCGACAGCCGACAAGGTGCTGCCGGCATTCACCGGTTATGAGTCTGCTTTCTTCGAAGGATTTAAGATCTCTTATATACGGCCTCTTGTCGTCACTGATTATAGTATGTTCGTAGGGTATGAGGCGGATATGACACGTTTGGAAAACCTGATGTCTTACTTGCCTAAGACACCCCGTTCTGTGCAGATTGCCGCAAAGATTATTGAAGATTCTGCAAGTCACGAAATGGATATAATGCTTCTTTTAGACTATTTCTCTTTCTATTATCAGGCAAAGTATGATAGCTATGTAGTGCAGATTCAAAGAATTTTATCGGCTATTGCAAGGCCTGAAAATGGAGTCAGTCTTCAGGAGATCCGTAAGATAACAGGTCAAGATAACGGGAAGATATCCCCATATCTCAAACTGATGGCTGACCGGAAAATTATAGATAGAACATCTCAAACCCAACGGGGAGGTATATATACCATTACAGACCCGCTGTTTAAATTATGGTTGCAAACTAATGTATAATTCTTTTTAGATAATAAAAATAAAATTTGTATATATTTGGTTGTCAATACTTTTCAACTAAACGATAGAAAAGTGATAAGGGAAAATTCAAGGATTATTGAAAGGATTAAAATTTAATGTTTTTAACATTAAAAACAATAAAAAGTATGACAGTGCGTAGATTATAATCTATCATGATCACTTACAAGTAAAAACTTTAAATGTTATGTGTATTGGACGTTTCCTTTGGTCACAAGAACAATTTATAAATTTTGTATTTCATTATTATAATCATCCTTGGTATGTTGCTTCAAAACGGTAAGTTCTCATCGCTCTCCGTTTTGTCAGGTTCAATATCCGTGTTCTCTGCCATGGTTTCTATTGCTGTATGTTCTATCTCTTTCAACACGTTGTTTATTTGCGTCTGTTCTTCCTTAGAGATGCTTTCATCATAATCACGGTCAAGTGCTTCACCAGCCAAGAGTGCCTTGATCATCTCGATATACGAGAATTGCGCCTCTGCGGTGCCCTTGAACATGGTCACCGATACATCGCCATTTTCGTTCTTCTTGAATACCAGTTTCATATCGCTTAATTGAATTTTTTCAGGTTATACTTCTTTACTCTTTTCTTGATCGATGCCTTGCCACCGTCGGTCTGATCTGCTATCAGGTCCAGCACCTTCTCTTTTCCAATCTGACCTTCCAGCGATGCTGAACGGATTGTAATTTTCTTTCCGTCGTTCTTGCATAGCACAATAGTCTGAGCATCAGCCATCATCGGAATGGTGGCGTTGTGGCTCACCAGTATCACTTGCTTCCTGTACTTCACCTTTTTGATGGTCTGCACCAGCGCCTCGTTGATATACTTCACAGCCAGGTTGTCTTCCGGCTGATCAATGATGATAGGTGAATTGCCGCCATCATAGCCAAGTATCAAGTCCAGCAGGATAGCCGACTTCCAGCCAGGACTCATCTCGTAAAAATTCCTGCCATCCGAAGACACGATTTTATACGATGTATGGTCGTTTTTCCGAAGGTATTCATAGATAAAGTCACCTAATTCCCTATATGAGCTCACCTTCGGACGCTGTTTGAATTTTGTCTGGTACATATTCTTCGGCACCACATCGTCCATATTCCTGAAGTGGTGGTTCAGATACTTGTTCAGCACCTCCATCAACACTCCTTCGTTAAATTTGAACGTGTTTTCTATGTACAGTGTGTGCCCAGTAGCCTTCACTTCCTTAGTGGTAAACGACCTGTTCATCTCGGTCAGTTTCACTTTCTGTTCAGCAAAACTGCGGCTGTATTTCACGTAGTCACGAAGGTGCTGTATCAGTTTCCTGCGGTTTTGTAAGTTGCTCTGGTTCTGACCCTGCCTTGTTTGCAGTTCTTCGTCCTTCTCATCCTTACGCGTCGCTATCAGTGCGGCCACATTTTCAAATAGCACAGCACCCCTTCTAGCTTTAGCGAGCTCCTTCAGTATAACCTCTACCTCCTTGCTGATATTGTTTGTAAACGGATTTTCGTTTACAAACTTTTCCAGATCCACCATATTTTCAACGTTGGCATTGTACTCTTCCTCCGGATAGGCGCATTTCTCCTCTTCATCATTCTTTGGCATCAGCGGCTGGAAAATGTTTCCCTCCACTTTACCCTTCGTAATCAGTTTGCCGGGATGTGGAATATCCTTCAGCCAACGCTCTATCTTCTCAATGTTTTCCACGCAAAGTAGCATCTCATCCACTATGCGTTTCAGATCTGCCAGCGTTTTGCTGATTTGTCGCTTCACGTTGTCATCGCTCGGAAATGCTTTCTTCAGGATGGGAATCTCGTCTATCGAGGCCTCATCATTCCTGTTCACCAAATCTGCTATAAAGTTCTGATGAATGTAGTAGGGGTGAATTTCCGACGGGTTCTTTACGTCTATGTTCTCCACCTTGAACTTAGCATATTCCGAATGATGCAAATCCTGTTCAAAGAATTTGTTCACCGAGTCCACAAACAGCGTTTTGCCCGAGGACGAGCCACCTATCACCACATTAAGTCCTTCTGTCAGTTCTACGTCAATGTCTATTAGCTCGTTTGACAACTTCACCTTACCTATGTGGTCACATTGTATCTGCGGCTTCTCCTTTTGGTAGAACAGTCTCGAACTCTCCGAGAGTGACAACCTCACGCCGTCGTATGTCGGTTCAGCCATCATCCACGTAGGCACGAAAGGCGAAGCCTCGCTCGATTTCGGTTCCGGGTAGCGGCTAGGAATATAGTTGTCTGAGCAGGTCAGCAGGTTCACAAACTCCGCTATGCCCAATTTGGCAAAATACTCTCGTGTGGTTTCCAGTCCCTTGTCCTCACGCGCAGTAAAGCCGTCAAACTGGTTGTAGTAGATACTGCGGCTGATGGCGTTATCTACCTGTTCCCCCTCATGCAGTGAGTAGTTGAACTGTCCGTGCTTCTGACCCGCGTGTGGCAGTAGCATAAACTCAAATGGATCGAAGGCATTAATTACCTTCTGTATGTCGGGTATTGACTGGTCGGTTTTGCATGGCAGTTTGTTTGTATACAGTTTGTCCAAGATCTCGTTCAGCGCTTTAATGTTTTCCTCTGTCACATCCATGTTGAAATAAATATGGCAGTGGAACGCCTCTACGTCATCGTGGTTCTTGATGTGCAGTTCTGCACCCAACAGTAGGTTAACTCCGATAGCCTTGGCTGCTAGGTATGCTTTCTTGTTAATGGTGTTGTGGTCGGTAAAGCTTATTAGGAATGGTTCATCATTGTTGTACTCCTCAATCTTCTTCACCAGCGTCACAACATCATAGTCCGTCGAACGGTCGTTCGCATTGGGATAGGTGTGGATATGTAAGTCAATATACACTGGCTGCATGGTATTCGCCTCCTTTCTCTATTCGTTACAACCTTTAAATTCATCCTCAAAGTATGGAATTGCACCATACTTGCCTTCCAAATAATTCTTCTCGTAGTTGCTATCTGTCCTAGGCTTTGCCCCGTTGTCCAGCGTTATACTCATCATCGGTGTGAGTTTTGTAGAATAGCTCGTTTTTGCCGTCTTTTCTACGAAGACCACCTGATCTCGTCTCAGCAATTTCTTTGACAGCATGTTAGTATCATGAGTCGTAAAAATCAGCTGGGCTCCGTGAGGGTTCGTTTCTGCATAGTTAAAGAGTTTTACAATACGTCGCGACAACAGAGGGTGCAACTGTGCATCCAGTTCATCCACAAACAGCGATTTCCCTTGCCGTAAGGTGTCAACAATAGGCCCGGCAAGATTAAACAGTTTCCTCGTACCATCCGACTCCCTTTCTTCTATGTCAAAATCAACCATCCCAACAACCTCACCATCTGCGTTTATTTTGCTATGCTTGGCATAGGCAACAATGGGTGGATGCTCTTTTAGGGATGCCACAATTTCTGCGGGCAGACCTTTGGGCAGCATCTTTTCGTCAATATACTCTTGTTCGGTGGTCACTTCACGGAATCCCACATCCATACTGCTGATAAAGTCCAAAATTTCATCTTTATAATCAGTCCTGGTATGAAGTATCTCCTTAGTATAGCGCGAAAAGTCATTATCTCGCAAACCGGAAATCACGCTAGGCTTTGTTCTGAACCATTCTATCACTCGTTTCGATATCTCGCCTCCCAATTGTGCGGCTAACGAAATGAACAACCTGTTATTGTTCAGTGGAATAGTGCCTTCTTTTATTGACAAACCTTCCGAGTAGTTCTGCTCATCAATCTCAATTGTATTTTGGGTGCGTCTTAATAGTGTCTTAAGTGATCGCTTGGGGAATTTTGCTACCAGCCATTCTTCTTCTATCCGTTTCGCAGTGTAGCTGAAACCGTATGTAAACTTGTCGGTGCCATCCACAAATGACATTTCAAACCGTGTTGGTCTCGCCTCCTTATCCGAAAGGAGAAAAGCATCATACGGTAACGTTTCGTTATCGTTCAGCCTCACTGAATGAATAATGATACCCCTCATCATTCCAACAGCCTTGAACACATTTGATTTACCGCAAGAGTTGGCTCCATAGAAAGCCTTGGCGTTAAGAACGCGAGTGTTTGCAACAGTGGTATATCCCCTGTTGTCCATGTCCTTAATGCCTGTATCAGCCATGAACGACAATCTGATTTCTCCGTCTATCGAACGGTAATTCTCTACGATAAAGTTTGTTATCATAACTTCATTTTGTGGTTTTTACTCAAATTCGGCTTGTAAATATATGCATTTTAGTTTGTACGCACAAAAAAAATTTGCATTTTCTTCAAAAAGAAGACAAATTGTCAGAAAATAATACGCCAACCTGACAGTAGCAGTTTTGGCTGACAGTATGACATGATTATGCGGATTTGGCGTAATATCAACGATTTATCTACTTATTTTCGATAAAATGGTTGTAATTTATGAGGTTTTTGCTCAAATTTTAAGAATTGGCATTCTTGTTGCTTATAATCAGGATGTGGACTCGTTCCTGAGCATCGAAACCACTCCAAGGTGTAAAGCTCTGCTGTACTGTTCAGATTACAGGATATAAACCATAATTGCTCTATGACATACGTCAAAAACGCAAGTGGTACTTCCAGATGGTCAAGCCCCTCAACGGGTGAATCATCGTGGTTGGAGTATTGGGAAAAACATACGGGTAAAAAGGCTACCCGTTGTGGTGCTACCGATTGCCATTCCACAAGCACACTCGTTGGCGGGCACGTCCAGAAGGTTTTCGGGGGTAATGAAATCTACATCACCCCTCTGTGCAAAGGCTGCAACAATCGCACAGACAACTTCTGGGTTGACACCGAACTGGTTAGAGTACCAAACGGATTGTAAACCGTTGCATGGTATGCAACGCCTCAAGTGCTCCGTAGCGGAATCGGAAGGCCACCGCATTGTTTTTCACAATTTAAACCTTACTGTTATGAGGAAAGAGATACACATTGTTTCTAATCCAAACAGAGGAGGTTGGGATGCGAAAAGACCTAACGCAGACAGGGCTTCAAAGCATTTTGATACGAAAAAAGAAGCAATGGAGTGGAGTCGCGATCTGGCAAAGAGGGAAGGACTAGAACTTATTCCTCATGGAGCAGATGGTAAGATTCAAAATCCCAACAGCTATGGAAATGACCCATGTCCTCCCAAGGACTCCAGGCATTAAGCATCGCTTTTCATGGAGGTAGCAGGCCGTTTCAAAGGCCTGCTATTTTTATTCTAGATAGGCACTATCCGGAATTTTGTGTAAATTGAAACAGGATTCAGCTGCAAGTTTGTTTTTATATCTGGATTCTGTTCTCAAATTGGTTCATAATCAAACTCTAGTTATGAATAGACTGTATCCATTTCTTCTCAATTTCCAGTACTATAGTTTCTAATCAATATTACTCATTCTCTTGCTTAATTGCTTCATATATGCATCTTATAAGTCTTTTTAACTTATTGATTTTTGTATGTAATTATTTAATGTTCATTTAGTTATTGTGTATCTCTACATTTTACGCAGTGGATTGAGTATTTTTACAATACAATGTATCATTCATAATTAATATCAGTTCATGAGTTTTGAACAGTAACGACATCGTGAACGTATAAAAGCAAGAATTTTATCTTGTTCTATGAAAGTATCATCAACAATCTTCCTTCGTTATATAGGAAATTAGTTTGGACTGCCTGATATTTCCTTTAGCAAAAAAACATAAGAACAAAAAAGCCATAAGAACGATGTTGTATCTCTTCATTTATACATTAATAATATGCTTGCATATCTGCATGTCTAATAAATGAGACAAGATCTTGTTTCACTTTTCGAGCAACTTAAAAACAGTTTAGTTTGGTTTATTTCCTTTATATATAGATACTAAATTAAACTGATTAATATATAGGACCGCACATGGAGTTATTTTTTACTACAAAGACTTGCCCGGTCGGTAATGTATAAGAGTAAAATATTATTTTTCCGTATGATGGTAAATCCATTATTTGCCAAATAAGATTGTTGCGAGCATTAGCCGGCCCCTGCGTAATTTGATGACGATAAACCTTGCTGCAGAAACATCCACAACAGTTTGACGGTGTTGTACTTTTGCGACATCAGCCCCCCCCAAGCCTCTCAAGGATGCTCAAAACTGGGTCGTTTATTTTTATCCATCTATGAGCATTCAATTTGACACTAATGTAGTGAGAATAATTCTTATTATCAATGGGATGGCAAGCTGGTTTATGCACAACACATCAAATATCTCAATGGCGATAACTGATACTAGCAGGATCGTTATAAACTGTATTATCAGTACAAAGAATACAATCTTTATACTCCACTTAACACCTAAAAATCAATTATTTACAGTTCTATATTCCTCAATTTTGTATATATGGATATTTACGGTATAAAATTACCATATTTGTACCATGATGTTTGTAACATTCTGATAATCAGCTAAAGTTGTTTTAGAGGAAGTCAAATGATTCCGATAAGTAAATACATACTAAATCGCAAGCAAAAGCGTGCAGCTCAATGAGTTGCACGCTTTTTGCGTTTATGGGGTTCATGGTTTCTATATGTTTTCTATGGGCTTTTTTATCTCTTATTTGCGACATATTTGCGACAAGACAAAAAAGTAGATAATGTGGAACTAAATTCTACTTATCTATACTAATACATACTTAAAAGTAGATAATATGCCAACAATCGGATTTGAGATCAAAAGGAAGTGCGAAGTCTGCGGCAAGGTTTTCGTCGCAAAGACACTTGACAGCTATTATTGTTCCCCAAAATGTGGTAAAGTAGCTTGGAAGCGCAAAAAGGATGTAAAAGATAGAAATGCAAAATTAGAAGTCATTGCCCAACAAGTACCAGACATCAGAGAATATATTTCTGTAAAGGAGGCAGTAGCAATGTTTGGGGTAGAACGTAGTACTCTCTATCGCTTAATCAAATTGGGACGTATTCCAGTCATCAATTTGGGTACAAGGCTCACGCGTATCAAACGCTCCGAAATGGAACAGCTTTTCCTAAAGAGACCGGAAAGTATTGCCGAAAAAGAAAAACCTGTTCCTAAAACATATAGCTTAGAGCCAGAGGACTGTTATACCATTACAGAGATTTGTGAGAAGTACCATATTAATGATAGTTCTGTATGGGCGCATGTTAGAAAATACTCTATTCCTTCAAGACAAATAGGAAACTATGTATATGTACCCAAACAAGAAATAGACAATCTATATAAATCAGAAGTAGAATGAAGAAAGCATTACCAAACACCAAAGTGACCGTCAAACTCAGAAAATCAAATTATAAAGATGAGTGGTATCTGATTATAGAATCATACCCGGTTTACAAGCGAGGCTCTAAACGGGCAAGTCGTGTGGTTGAATCAATTAACCGGACTATATCCACACCAATTTGGGACAAATCGTCCATTGCACGAATCTTGCCGGATGGAACATTCAATTATAAACCTAAACGTGATTTGAATGGAATCATCCAATGCCGTTCAACGATAGATCAAGAGGCTTGTATCTATGCCGACAATGTGCGTAAGTTAAGGCAACATGAATACGATAGCGCAATTCTATATACGGATAAAGAGAATGAAATCGCTGCACAAAATGAACGGAGCGAACAGGACTTTATCAAGTATTTCAATAGTATTATCAGCAAACGACATCCTAATAGTTCCAATTCAATTATAGTTAACTGGAGGCGAGTGGGTGAATTGTTGAAGATTTATTCTCAAGGACAACCAATCCCATTTAAGGACATATCCGTTAAGTTGCTTGAAGATATTAAGATGTTCTTTCTCCGTGCTCCAATGGGTGGCACTAAGAAAGGAACTATTTCACAAAACACGGCGTCCACCTATTTCTCTATACTCAAGGCTGGATTAAAACAAGCGTTCGTTGATGAATACCTGACAGTTGACATCAGTGCAAAAGTCAAAGGAATAACAAGCATTGAGAAACCTCGTGTTGCCCTTACTATGAATGAGGTACAAATGTTGGTTAATACACCTTGTAAGAATGAGGTTTTGAAACGTGCGTTCTTGTTTTCAATTCTTACAGGATTACGGCATGGTGATATCCAAACTTTGAAATGGAAACAAATCCAGCAAACAAGTAAGGGTACTTGGCAAGCGGTCGTTGTACAACAAAAAACGAAAGTACCCGATTATAAGCCTATCACCCAACAAGCCCTTCAGCTATGTGGTGAACGCCCAAGCGATGAAGAATCTCTCGTTTTTGAAGGATTGACAGATGCTTCTTGGATTTCACGTCCTCTGAAAGTGTGGATAGAAGCATCCGACATCAAGAAACATGTTACTTTCCATTGCGGCCGCCACAGCTTCGCTTCACTATTGTTGGAAAATGGTGTTGACATATATACCATTAAAGATTTAATGGGTCATACAAATGTCAGAACCACGCAGATTTATACGCGTGCGCCCAGATTGGTCGCTTGATAAATACTTCTGTAGCAAGAAGTTAGGATTGGGTTCAATATAATCCTATCGTCAATCAGCTTATCCGACGGGGAAACCTAACGGGGAGTGTAGCATGCTGATTAAAGCCCTGAGTCTACTAATAGCCAAGTAGCGACTGAAGGGCAAGACGAAACGACATATATAAGGATGAAGCCTTGATTGGTTGAACGATAGTTCGGTGGTACCACATCTTGCAATAGCGGAAGGCTTTTATATACGCTATTTCATAGTACTCTGGCTATTTTGTGCGTTAGTGCAGAGCATTAAGAACCGACTATGACACAGCCGCAATAAGCGGACAAGAACGAAAGTCGCATCCGACAATATGTCACGCTAATAGTTATCAAGTGAAACTAACTGGGGATTGCCTAAGTCAGAACGCCTCAAAGGCTATGAGAGCTGGTCTCTGAATATCTGATATGGCAACGGAGTTCCCATAGTAGTCCGAGCAAGTTAACGGCTTGTACATGGCGAAGGGGAACAGTCCATAACTTTAGTACAAACAAAGGAAAACGTGAGAGACGCATGAGAAATCCCGAGCAAGTATTAAACATTTTAGCTGAACACAGCAACGAGTCAGGTTACAAATACGAACGACTCTATCGTATTCTGTTCAATGAGCAGATGTTCTTAGTCGCATATCAGCGCATTCATGCAAAACCAGGCAATATGACACCCGGTACTGATGGACAGACGGAGGACGGCATGAGCATTGACAAGATACACGCATTAATAGACAGTCTCAAAAGCGAAGTCTATAGGCCTAAACCGGCAAAGAGGGTTTACATACCGAAGAAGAGCGGAAAGTTACGTCCGCTCGGTATCCCTACGTTTGCAGATAAATTAGTGCAAGAGGTAGTGAGAATGGTTCTCGAAGCCATATACGAAGGATATTTTGAACGGACTTCACATGGTTTCAGACCACACAAAAGCTGCCACACGGCACTTAAGAGTCTACAGAATAATTTCAACGGAACAAAGTGGTTCATTGAGGGAGACATAAAAGGTTTCTTTGACAATATCAACCATGGCGTGATGATAGAAATTCTGAGGGAACGCATATCTGACGAGCGTTTCCTTCGGTTAATACGTAAATTTCTCAACGCTGGATATTTGGAAGAATGGCACTTCAATAGAACTTATTCGGGTACGCCTCAAGGTGGAATTATCAGTCCAATACTGGCTAATATCTACTTGGACAAGTTCGATAAGTATATGAAGAAGTATGCACAAGATTTCCATAAGGGTAAAGTTAGACACCGCAACAAGGATATCGGCAGACTGAACAATCGAGTTCACTATCTAAAGAAGAGAATGAAGGAGGTGACGGACGTTGATAAATTGGAAGCAATGCGAGAGGAAGTTCGTAATAAGCAACAGCAAATACTGACTATGCCGAGCGGTAACGATATGGATGAGAATTTCCGTAGATTGAATTATGTACGCTACGCTGATGATTTCCTTATAGGGGTCATTGGAAATAAAGCAGAGTGCGAGAAAATCAAGGCGGATGTTACACAATTTATGCAAGAAAAGCTAAAGTTGGAGATGTCGCAAGAAAAGACCTTGATAACCAACGCACAAGACAGTGCAAAATTTCTCGGCTATGAAATATCAGTCCGTAAAGATTACACAACGCAGAAAAATGCAAGAGGAGAAACTCGTAGACATCGTAATGGTAATGTGATACTACACGTATCACGAGAAGTAATAAAGAAGAAGCTACTGAGTCTTGAAGCCATGAATGTGAAAACACGAAATGGCAAAGAAGTGTGGAGTTCTAAAGGTAGAACATACCTGATAGACAATGAGCCACAAGATATAGTAGCACGTTTCAACACAGAAATCAGAGGATTCTACAACTACTACTCCATTGCAAACAATGCATCGGCACTTGGACGTTCATTTGGATGTATCATGAGGTTCAGTATGCTAAAGACATTTGCGCAAAAACTTAACAGTTCCGTCAGAACCATAACAAACAAGTATCGTGAAGATGATAAATTTGTGGTGTGGTATACGGACAAGAAAGGCGAACGCAAACCAAGGGTGTTTTACAATGAAGGCTTCAAGCGTATTACCGACTTGGGAACTCAAAAATGTGATAACTTGCCCTACCTGTTCAACACTCCATCTATGAGTCTGGTCGAAAGACTGACTGCAAATAAGTGTGAGTTGTGCGGAAAAGAAGGAAATGTTGTGTCACACCACGTCAGGAAACTCTCAGAATTAAGAGGCAAAACCGAATGGGAACGTAAAATGCTCAAAATGCATAGAAAATCTTTAATCGTCTGTGCAGAATGTCATAACATGATTCATGCGGAGAATAGCTAAAATGCCGTTATGGGCGGAGAGCCGTATACATGGAGACGTGTACGTACGGTTCGGAGGCAGGCTGTCGGAAACCTACCACCGTAAGGTGGCATGGCGCCGACAGCCGAGCCTACATATCGTGAATGAGAAGAAAGAAAAAGCGGCTAATACGCTGCATATAGATAACCTGAATTTATAAGTCATGGCAGAAATTCCGACTATTGTAATTCAGCAACTCAGGTTAAGTAATTACATGTTTATCGTTATTTGCCCCTCATTAAGCACCCGCTTTTTGAGGGGTATTTTGTTACTGGTATGAATTTTTTTCACCAAAGATTATAGATTAAATAGTCTATAATGATAGAATATAGGTAAATAAGGCTATAATGATTTATATACATATAATTGTGTAGAAGGAAAAATACTTCGTTTTTCCACCTGCTTGATTCACTATAAAAAAATTACCGGATAGCTAAATCTTTAATGTGGCATACAAACATTAGCCCCCCAGATTTATATGCCCAGCGTAAACGAACAGAAAGAAAAAGCAGCTAATACATTACACATCGAAAATTTGACTTTGTAGGTCATAGTGGAAACTTCCACCCTTGAGCATCAATGACTTATAACAAAGAATCATAAACGCATCATAAACACATCATAATTTACCCCTCATTAAGCACCTGCTTTTTGAGGGGTATTTTGCATCATAGATACTCTCAATGGAGAGCATTTTACTATAAAAAGAGTTTGCTCCCTCTTTTATTATCCTTTTGTGTTAATGAAAATTAAATCTATCGGTGGTGAATGAGTGGGTAATTGGTGGCTTTCAAGCACCTATTTAGCACCCATAAACATACATATACTTTTGCGGCATTAACTCTAAAATACGAAATATATGGCTTATAAAGTAAATTCGTTGGAGGAGATGCCAAATGCATTGTCCTACCTGATTGAGTCCGTAGAGGCTCTACAATCTAAAGTAAATGCCCTGCAGAATAAGCAGGCAAGTAATTCACCCAAGTGGATGGATATAGACGAGCTCTGTGCTTACCTACCATCGCATCCTGCCAAGCAAACGGTTTATGGATGGGTTTCAGCCAAACAAATCCCCGTACATAAAATAAATAAGGCTCTGGCTTTTCTACAATCAGAAATTGATGACTGGTTGAAGAACAAATCGCATAAGACACATGATGAATTGATGGAGGAAGCCAGACGATTTGTTGAATCCAAAAAGATTATCAGATGATGGGAACGGCTGATTATTGTTTTTCATTCTTTCGCAAGCCCATCCAGAACATCGAACCGATAAGAGCTGTAGGTATTGTGGATGTGTACCGCTATATCACCGGGCATTATGCACAACCACAAACCGAAGCCTTGCGTCTGATGGCAACTTCTCCTGAAGCCAAAAGGTACAAAGCCACCCATTTTGACTATTGTACTTTTTCTGGACTATTCCATAAACGGAATGAGAGGGAACTGATAATGCACTCCGGATTGATGTGTCTGGATTTTGATCATGTGGAAAATATTATGGAACTAAAGCAAAAGTTACTCAACCATGAGTATTTTGATACGGAACTGTTATTTGTCAGTCCATCCGGTAATGGATTAAAATGGATAATACCCGTTGACTTGAAAGGCTGGGAACATTCCCGGTACTTTAAGGCTGTTACCAACTGTATCAAAGCAACAGGCTTGCCGTTGGTAGATATGTCCGGAAGTGACGTTGCTCGTTCATGTTTTTTGCCACATGATCCACAAGCATATATTAACCCTAAATACAAAGATGATGTCAAAGAAAATATTTTTCGCCCAAGATTGGGAGAATGTCCCTTCTGAAATACAGCAAACAGATATGCCAAGTATTACTCCACTATATAATAAGGTGGAGGAAGATGTGGAACATATTGTCCGGGAAATAGAGCAGCGTGCCATTGATATAACACCCAATTATAAAGATTGGGTAGAATTGGGCTTTGCGCTTGTGGACGGATTGGGAGAAAATGGACGAGAGTATTATCACCGCATTAGCAGGTTTTACCCTAACTATCAAAGGGAAGAAACCGACAAACAATATACACATTGTCTGCAATCCAAAGGACAAGGTATTACCATTCGTTCTTTCTTCCATCTTGCAAACCAAGCCGGAATCTCGCTGGCTCCATTCAACAAAGAACATTTATCCATTTTGCCAAATATCCAAAATGGGAAAACGGGTAAATGGATAAAAGTCAGAGGAAGAACTTCCGGCATTTCCTGAGTGTGTATTTGAGCATCTTCCCCCTTTTCTAAATGAGGTTGTCAACAATTCTATATCGCTGGATGACCGTGATACAATATTGATTGGGGCGATTGTGTGTTTGTCTGTCTGCTTTCACAATATTTGTGGAGTGTACGATGAACGCATCGTTTATCCGAACCTTTATCTGTTTGTAGTAGCAGATGCCGGTATGGGGAAAGGTGCATTGACTTTATGCCGGGAACTTGTAGCACCTATCAATCGCAATTTGCATGAACTTTCAAAACGATTGGAGCTGGAGTACAAGGAAGCAATGAACGCTTACATCAAAGGCAAGAAAGATGGTGGAATGACCATGCCAACTGAACCGCCTATGCGAATGCTTGTCATTCCTGCCAACAGTAGCGCAAGTTCTTTCCTGAAGATATTGGGAGATAATGACGGAATCGGACTGCTATTTGAATCGGAAGGTGACACATTAAGCCAGACTTTGAAGTCGGACTATGGTAATTATTCAGATGTATTACGAAAGGCATTTCATCATGAGTTAGTCAGTTTAAACCGCCGCAAGGACAGGGAATATTGCGAAGTCAGCAATCCAAGAGTGTCAGTCGCTTTGGCTGGAACTCCCGAACAGGTAAGGAAATTGATACCTGATGCGGAAAACGGTCTGATGAGCCGTTTCTGTTTTTATATCATTCGTTTCAAGAGAGGTATAAGAAACGTGTTTGCCACAAATGATATTTCCCAATCCAAGAATGCCATGTTCAAACTGATGGGGGATAAATTCTGCCATCTGCATGAAGAATTTGTCAGACAAGGTAATTATTCCTTTTCTCTTCCCTCTGATTTGCAGGAACACTTTATAGAATATCTAAGTCAGGTGAATGAGGAATGTTGTGACGAAGTAGATAACAAGATGCAGGGTGTAGTCCGACGTATGGGACTGATTGCCTATCGTATAATGATGGTGTTGACCGCTGTCCGGCATTTGGAGAATATGACTCACGAATCATATTCCTCTGACAGGACTATACAATTGATTTGCCATAAATATGACTATTCCATAGCCATGAGTATCTGCGAAACCTTGCTTTGCCATGCAGTGTTCATCTATCGAAACTTGTCAGGAAATCAGCCCAAACGTTTACAATCCCTTTCACAAGAAACGGGTATTTACGCACGAAGGAATACCCTTTATAATATGTTGCCAGAAACATTCACCAAAAAAGATTATGACGCAACTGTTTTAGCTTTAGGTGAAAATGGAAGTACGGCAAACAAATGGATAGAAGCCTTTATCAAAGATGGCAAACTAAGCCGAATAGAACAAGGTAAATATAGGAAGATTTTTTGAGTGGCAAGTTTGTGTTTTAGTGCCACTAAAACCTATGCGGCAAGCGGATAGAACTGCCGCTCTCAAAAAATCAATTTATGCACATCAAAGTTTATATAAGTATGAAGGAAAAGAAACTTGGTGGTCGCCCAAGGTTGGCGAGTTACCAGAAACGCACAAAATGTTTCCGGGTAATGTTTACCGAGAACGACTATATCTATATACAATCCAAAGCCCAACAGGCAGGATTGTCTGTCAATGAATTTTGCCACCAGGCTGCAATGGGCTGTGAAGTTGGTCAGCGCATCAGTCCGGAAATGGTGTCGGCAATCCGTGACCTTTCCGGTATAGCCAATAATGTCAACCAGATCGCCCATCAGATGCACATCTATGGTTTGGAAGCAGTGAAACAACAATGCTTTTCTATTATATCAGAAGTCAGCAGAATTATCACCCAAGTAAAAAATAACAATCATGATAGCGAAGATTAAAACAAGAGCCGATTTTGGAGGAATAGTAAATTACGCCAATGACCAAAAGAACAAGAAAAAGAGTGCCAAACTTTTGGCACATGAAGGTGTTTGTGCTATCAGCAATAAAACCATAGCAGATTCTTTTCAGATACAAGCCTCTATGCGCCCGAAAGTAAAAAGTCCGGTGAAACACGTATCACTTGCTTTCTCTCCGCAAGATACCATCTGTTTTCCCTATGACGAAAAAGGAAATGCACTTATGGTGGAGATTGCCAAGAAATGGATGGAGCAAATGGGGATTCGCAATACCCAATATATCATAACCAGGCATCATGATACGGAACATCCACATTGCCATATCGTATTCAACCGGATAGACAATGACGGTAATCTCATTTCTGATAGCAACGAACGGATACGAAATGCAAAAGTCTGCCGCGCTCTAACCAAAGAGTATAAACTTTACTTTGCTCCTAAAAACAGCAAAGCCAGAAATAAAAGCCGTTTACGTCCTCATCAATTACGTAAGTATAATCTTCGTTCCTCAACTCTTGATGCGTTGGCGGCATCTCGCTCATGGCATGACTTCTTCCATATGCTCAAAGAGAAGGGAATAGATGTACGTTTTAATCATGCAGAAAACTCTGATAATATTCGTGGTATATCCTTTTGTATGGATGAATTTAGCATTGCCGGTTCTAAACTTGATTCAGATCTAAGTTTTAACCGTCTTTGCGCAACATTGGGTAATGTGGCAACAGAACTTATAGTGCAACCTCATCAAGCAATTGTTCCTAGTGCTGGCGGAGGAACTAATAACGAACAGGGATGGCGGGATGATAAAAGCAAGGATAACCAAAGAAACGAACCTTTTTATAAAACCTCAAAACGTAGAAGATAATGAAAGAAGATGTAGTAGCTGCAAATCTCGCAAATTTGCGTCAAAGTATCAATGAATTGAAGGAATGCGTTAATAGGCAGAATGTAACTCCAAACCAACCGGAGCAACATATAAAGGTGGATTTGGATGAAAAGACCATTTATAATGGAGTTGCCAAAAGCTTCTGTACTTGCTGGAATGATGCACTGTCAGTAGTGAAGAAACATGTTTGGAAACAACAACCTGATACATTACCATTTTCACAATGGTTTCCAAAACTGGTCGAACTGTTTAAGCAAAAATCTAAGTTTCTTGAATACATATATAGCCACGTTTGTGATTACAATCTCAATCGCCTTAATATTGAGATTAATACAGAAAATATATTAAAACAGCAGGATGAAATACTTTCAAAAATCAATGAGCTGAAACATCCAATAACCGTTATTCCACCCAATATCAATGGGATGTTTATACGTGGGCATCATATTAAACTTCGATATGTTGTGGCTATTGTAGTAATTATTTTGACGTGGGCTGTTGCTGCTTCAGTTAGTAGTCTGAAATATAAGGAAGAATCTTTTGCGCATTATTCCATGTATCGGGCGGTAAAGGAACAAAGTCAATCTTTTATTGAAAAAATGGACAACGATAAAAGGAAATGATTAGGATATGATTAAATATTTCTTACTCTAGTGTTTGCTTTAATATCCTTTAAACTTCTGATAGGTCGCAAAGTATTATATGTTACAGAAAATGAAAAATAGACTACCAAATGCCTTCATAATTTTGGAGGCATTTGGCTCTTATCTAAAAATATACGTTTTGTATGACTACGCAAGTAACCTTATGAGTAATAAGAACTAGTGTTACCATGTAATGACCTTATCGACAATCTCCTGCTGTTCGGCACTGCTACGTCGCAAATAAATACGAGTAGTTTCTATACTTTCATGCCCCATCAGGTCGGCAAGCAAAGAAATGTCATTGAACTTCTCTAAAAAATTCTTGGCAAAGCGATGGCGGAACGAATGAGGATAAACCACTTTCTCATTCAATCCGTATTTAATAGCATAATTTTTTAATTGTTGCGCAATTCCTCTGGTGGTGATGCGCTCGCCAAAGCGATTGAGGAAAAGATAACCGCTTGTACGCTTAGTTTTACCAAACCATTCTGTGGCTTCCTTACGTAAAGTCTTCGGAATATAGATGCGGCGAATTTTACCACCTTTGGTGTAAATGTCAAAATATCCTATTTGTACGTGTTCCACCTTCAGCTGAATAAGTTCGCTAACTCGTGCACCTGTGGCAGCGAGAAAGCGAACAACGAAATACCATTCTTGATTTTCTTCCTTTTTCAGTTTGTTCTTTAGGAAAACATAGTCGGCATTGCTGATTACATTTTCTAAATAACTACGCTGTTGAACCTTGACGGATTTTAATCTTAAACGAGATTTCCCCATACAATCAAGATACTTGTTCATCGCCTGAATGCGAAGATTTACTGTTTTAGGCTTGAATTTCTCAATGAGATAGGTTTTATAAACAAGCAGATTGCGTTTGTTTAATTCCTTGTGTCGGGAATAATACTCTTTTACGGCATAGAGATAAGCTGCAATCGTGTTCTCCGCCATATTTCCTTGACGCAGAAACATTTCAAAATTTTCAATATTCATGTCTGATACATTATTAGTTAAACAATTCGTTTTCATTAATAAATGTATGGTTAGTGCAATTTCATTGAGTTCCTATTATGAGAAGTTGCTCGTCATCGCATAACAATATAAAGCGATGCACACACTATCACAAAAATTAAATAAGCTTTTATCAGACAGAGCAGAACTTGACCTTTCTTTGGCACGGAATTTACAAAAATCAATTCTGCAAGAAGCAATACAAGGCAAGTTAGTCCCTCAAATAGCAGATGAAGGAACTGCCGAAAAGTTGCTTGCCGAGATTCGCAAAGAGAAAGAACGCCTCATAAAAGAAGGTAAGCTAAAAAAGTCAGCATTGTCTGATTCTATTATCTATAAAGGTGACGATAACAAGTACTTCGAGAAGATTGCAAATACAAAAATGGATATTACTGA
>OOCH01001340.1_pt1 | contig 19760 bp, 20 predicted proteins | sample 1671641 | NCBI WGS metagenome assembly OOCH01 (sample SAMN06348177, study PRJEB24527) | human gut metagenome | biome: human gut; feature: ankylosing spondylitis patient; material: feces | host: Homo sapiens | place: China | collected 2015-10
GCGTTGCGCAAGACATTTTTTCGCAGGAATACTGACGTATTTCAAGGAAAAATGATGCGGCGCACCGCAAAAAGGCCCGCTGTCCGGGTGCGTTGGGAGGTTTCAGATACGCCCTAAGACAGCACCGCGCAAATCGGCAGCGGGAGCGCCGGCTTTCCGCTCCACAAAAACGCGGCCATTGCCGTGTCGTATTCCGGCAGGCCTTCCGGGCTCCACAGCAGCCGGATGGACAGCTGCTCCAGCGCCAGCTTCCCAAGATCGAACCCAAAGGCGGAAAAGGAATAGCGCAGCCGATCCGGCATTCGGCATGGCGCTCCCTCCGGCCGCGTGCACCGTTCGCACTGCTCACAGCGGCCGGCCGCGATACTGAGCGTCCCGGGGAACTGCTTCTCCAGCGCAAGCTGCGTGGCAAGCAGCTGTTTTTTCACCGTACCATAGCAGCGCTTGCGAAGCTGCTCTGTTTCTTCCGGCGAAGCTGCGGCACGGCGCGTTTCCTCGCTGTATATCACGCGGACGGCGATCAGCGTCACATCGGAAAACGGAGAAAAGAACGCCTCCGCCTCTGGTACGCCGGGCGGGCAGGACCAGACGCGGCCGTAGTCCGGGCACGCCTTGCAGGCGTCGCGAAAGCGTGCCGGAAAGCGGTATTCGGAAAGCCAGCGGCTGACGGGCAGCGTTGCCGGTTCTACCTGTGTCGTATACATGATCTGCACCTCCTTCCCCGAGTATAGCATACGGCCAATGCGGCTGTAAAGCCTGAACGTTTGTCTAAAACAACCAATCCGCGTCGTCTTTTTCGTGGATTGTTGTTTTTGTTGATATATTTCTTGACAGAGAACCGGTCGCCTGCTAGAATAAAGCCATGATACTGAGTCTCGATTCGAGGCTTGCAAAAGTGAACATCAGTATGAGGTGCGGGCGCGGCGCAGCGTGAGCACTGTACTTTGAAGCGAGGAAGCTTCTGTAAATTATGATATTTACAGGGGCTTTTTTTGCTACCGCGGACTTCCGCACCAATCGAAATGGCGTTGCAGCCAGATGCAGTGGTCGGAGATATGGGAGGTGACGCTGGCTTGGTTGAGCTGGATGAAAAGAAGAGGATCATACAGGAGTTTGTGCCCGGAAAACAGGTAACGCTGGCGCATGTGATCGCGAATCCGACCGAAGATCTGTATGCAAAGCTCGGCCTGATCGACGCGGAGGGATCCATCGGGATCATGACGATCACGCCAAGCGAAGGGGCCATGATCGCGGCCGACGTCGCGGCAAAGGCGGCGAATGTGGCGATCGGCTTTGTCGACCGCTTCAACGGTTCGCTTGTCATCACGGGCGATGTGGCGGCGGTAGAGGCTGCGCTGAAGGATGTGATGCGGGTGCTGTGCGACATGATGGGTTTTTCTCCCGCGTCCATCAGCAAGACCTGAGCGGATGAAAAAAGAACAGACACGGGTCATCCTGATTGGCCGCACGACAGCCGGAAAAACAACGCTCTGCCAGCGCATTTCCCACGAGGAGCTAAACTACCGCAAGACGCAGACGATAACGGTCGTGAACGGCCGGATGATTGACACACCGGGCGAATATCTGGAGCGGCGCAGCTTCCGCGGCGCGCTGATGGTAAGCTCCGTTGACGCCGATGTGGTGGTTCTGGTGCAGGACGCGACAGAAAACGGGACGATGTTTCCGCCCTCGTTCAGCAGTATGTTTTCAAAGCCGACCGTCGGCGTGGTCACAAAGAGAGATCTTGCTACGTCGGAGCAGCTGGATAAGGCGCAGAAATACCTGCGTCTGGCCGGCGTAAAACAGACGTTTATCATCAGCAACGTGACCGGCGAGGGTATCGCGGAGCTGATTCAATACCTTGGTTTGGAGCTGTGAGAGGAGGGGGTTCATGCAGAGCTATGATCTTCGCGTCGTGATCGCAGACGATGAGCCGATTACAAAAATGGATCTCGCGGAGATTCTGACCGGTGTGGGCTACAAGATCGCGGCGGAGGCGTCGGACGGCTTTGACGCCGTGGAGGCTTGCCGGAAGCACCACCCGGATCTGGTGCTGCTGGATATCAAGATGCCGTTTCTGGATGGGTTATCTGCAGCGAAAATCATCGCGGAGGAAAATCTGGCCGGAACGATCATGCTTCTGACCGCATACAGCGAGCGCGAGTTTATCGAAAAGGCGAAGGTTTCCGGCGTGAGCGGCTATCTGGTCAAGCCCATCGATGAGAAGTCCCTGATCCCCAGCATTGAGCTTGCCGTTGCGCGCAGTCAGGATATCCACCGGCTGCGCAAGGATTATGAAAAGGTATCCTCCCGGCTGGAGGACAGAGGCGTTATCGAAAAGGCAAAGGGCCTTGTCATGGCTAAGCAGGAGATGACGGAGCAGCAGGCGTACGACTACATACGGGGGCTCAGCCTGACCAAACACCTGTCCATGCGGAAGGTTTCAGAAATGCTTCTGCGCAGGAGCGGAGAATAGCGCATGGATACGATCTTTCAGCTCTGCCGCAAATATACGGTGCTGTCTGATCCGGAGATCGAGCAGATCTGCCGCATTTCCGCATTCCTGCAGCTCATCGCCGACCTCACCGACGCAGATATTTTTATCGACTGCCCTTGCCGCGCACGCGACGCGATCGTCGTCGCGGAGGCAAAGCCGTCCGCCGTCCCCTCCTCCTATCAGGGTACTGTGGTCGGCATGCTTGCAAAGGAGGAAAACGAGCCTGCGGTCGCACGCTCTTTGCGGCTGGGCATCGCGACAAAGCAGATGAAAGCGGTCACGCAGGAAAACAGCTGCACCATTCAGTCCGTCGTTCCGATCAAGCATGAGGGGCGCGTCATCGGTGTTCTGATCCAGGAGCGGCGGACAGAGAACCAACCGCCGACAGAGGTTCGGACAGAATATGGCCGCGCCGCGCCGTCGGCGCCGCCCGGCGGACGACCGCAGCTCGCGGCATCCAGCATTGGTTGCCGGAGGAGATCGACGAGGCGCTGCTGATCGTGAATAAGGCCGGCATCATCACCTATCGAAACTCTCCCGCCCAGAAGCTGTATCAGAAGTTCGGCTATGTGGAGGACGTGCTTGGCCAGCCGTGCGACAACGTGTTCTTTGTCGATCCGCTCACCGTGGAATCCGTCAGCAAGATCGAAGTGGACGTCGGCCATCACACGGTCAACGTGACGCGCGTCCCGCTGGGCAGCAACGATATGGAGTTTGCCCTGATCATCCGGGACATCACATACCGGCGCAGCCAGGAAAAGGAGCTTGTTCTGAAATCGGTCGCCATTAAGGAAATGCACCACCGGGTCAAAAACAACCTCCAGACGATCGCAAGCCTCCTGCGACTGCAAATGCGGCGGACAGAGGGCGTTGAACTGCCAACGAGGATTGATACCCATAGCTAAAGTTCGCATTTTGCAGCATTCTTCTATGGACATACGAACTTTTCAAGAGCATTTTAACCACCCCTAACCGCGGTTAACCAATCTCATAAGGGAAAAAATAAGGAAAAATTTTAAGGCAATTTTCCGCATAGCAGGTACGCTTATGATTGCCCTTCCCTTCACCAAATTTGGGCTCCGCGCTTCCCTTCTATAAAATTATTATAACCTTATTTTTAGATATTTGCAAGACCGTCTCCACTGTCTCATTCAGAAAGGATTTTGCCCTATGACCGATTATAAACTTGAAATCAAGCAAATCGTAGACTACCCCAAATGCCGCATCTACCGGCAATTCATACAGAGTCTGATCGCAGACCGGAGCATCCGTACAAACGGGTGCTCCGGTCTTTTTCATTATGCGGTACTTTGCTGCTACGCAAACTTCCGCACGTCCTATCAGCGGTACGACGGCATCAGCTACATCGTGCATCCCGGTCAGTGGATCTGCCCGCTGCAGGAGCTGCGGACGTGGTTCCGCGCGCGTACAAACCGTCAGCTTTTGCGCCACCTTGACTCTCTCCAGCGGCACCACTTCATCGAATACGACCTGATTGGCCGCGGACAGCTTGTGCAGTATCGCATCCTTGACTGGCCGCGCTATAACACTGTACTGGATTATAGCTGCCCGTGCCAGAAGGATTCCGGCTTCTTCTTTCTGCCGATGAGCGCGGCGTCGCGGCTGCTCAGCCTTGGGAAATGCTCCGAGATGGACGCGCTGCTCGATCTCTGGCTGAACGCGATCTACAATGACCATCAAATTGCTGGTTCTGAGGCGGGGCCTGTGGTTTATCTGCGGAACGGCACCGGCAGCCCGCTCGTTTCCTATGCCGAACTTGGCAAGCGCTGGGGCGTGTCCAAGGCGACGGCTGGGCGTATCCTCAGCAAATTCGCGCGGCTGGAATACATCAAGACATTTTCATTCCCCGGCCGCGGCGGAACGGCAATCTATTTGCAGAACTATCTGTCCACCATGTTCCAGATTTCCGATGTCATGGTGGACAAAGAAGAAGTCGCAATGGCGCTGAACCTCTGCATCCGCGTACAGGATTGTGCGCAAGATATGGCGCAGCCGGACTGCGCATCAGATTGCTCGATCAGCGTTTCAAAATCGCACACGGAGATTCTGATTGCCGAAGTCCTGAAGCTCTTGAAAACACAGGGCGTTTGCTGCACGACCTGTCCCCGGTTCCAGTATAGGTTATATCCCTTATCCGATTGCGTCGGAGTCTTATGGGAGCACGAGACGGAGGATATTCGGCTGGGACTGATGCTCTCCTGCGGCGGCACGCAAATGCGGTATTTTGAACTCACGATCCGGCAGAAAGGAGCGAACGACAATGGCGAAGAATAAGCTGCCCGCAGCAGACGTGACCGAAGATCCACACTATCACGATACTTGGACGCTGCTGCGGAAGTACCGCGACGTTGTCTGGAGTCTGGAGGTTTCCGTGCGTCAGGTTCGGAATCGGTTCCGGATCGACTACGGCAAGACGATCGAGGATTTTCTGGAATCCGTCTATATGGCCGGCGCGGATCTCTCCGGTACGGAGCTGGAGCATCAGGCGAAGTGCATCGAGCAGAGCCATAAAATGCTCTGTCTTGTGGACAGCGCCGTGGATCTCATGCGCGCCAAGCATAAGAACGGCGAAGAATTTTACTGGCTGCTCTACTACGCCTATCTCTCCCCGCAGGAGCTTCAGAACGTCGAGGAGATCATCGACCAGCTACGTCCGCACATCCGAGACATCAGCACCCGGACGTATTACCGGAAACGCAAAGAAGCCGTCGAGGTGCTCAGTTCGGTGCTGTGGGGATATACCGCTCAAGATAGCGCGAGGATCGTGAGGGAGTTCTTGGCTGGATAATAAACCAATCAGTCTGCTTGCCGATACTGACACTACTCTGCACCATCATATCGCATTATAGCAGCCACGGACCCGGTTCAACGGTTAGATTGAAAAACAGGAAGTTTTCGGATATAGATTTTCATATTTTTCGTAACGTTGAACGTTTACACGCATAAAAATGTTACTTTCTATGAACAAGAAAAAACGTATCAAGAAACCATTGCAGAAAACAGCAGCTTTTTGTCACAACATTGGCACACTTTTGCTCTTTCGGCGCAAATCCGGATATGCTATACTGAAGATGCTCAAAAGCATATAAAACTGAATCTTGTTGCGAGCAGACGCCCGGATCGGGCGTCTGCTTTTTGCATCGGGAAAAGAAAAGGAGGAGCATCTTTGAACACTTCCAACAACTTACCGCAGCTTCCGCCGCCGAGGAAAAGTCCGGGGCGCTGGCTCTATGTCGCATGGCTCGGCGTCAGCATCCTGCCGCTTCTGATCCAGCCGGCTTCGGCCACGACGATCTGGGAAAAGGCGACGGAGATCATGAAGGACGTCTATCAGCAAATCCTTCTCATCTCTACCATCGCCGCCATCGTCACTGCGTCTGTCGCGCTTTTGATGATGAACTTTTCCCGCAGCGGTCGGACAGTCGAGGAATCGCGCGCATGGCTCAAACGCATCGCAATCACCTGGGCGATCCTGAACGGCCTCGGCTTCATCATGGCCTATGTCACGCCGTTCTTCTCCGGCGGTCAGTGGACGGCATAAAGCATGGGGATTCTTGACGGCGTTGTCGAATGGATCTCCGAACAGATCATGCACGGTCTGGACCTTATCAACACGTCGGTACTCGGTGCGCTCGGCTGCGGGATGGATACGTTTCTGCGCTACTTCCCGGCAGCCGAGACGATGTACGATATTTTTACCGCCATCGGCATCGGGCTGATTCTCTTGATGTGGGTCTGGAACCTGTTCAAAAACTACTGGCTGGGCGCCGGCTTTGAAGCGGAACACCCGGTCAAGCTAACCTTCCGCGCGATCATCTTCATCACGCTCACCTACTGCGCAAAAAGCATCGTTGAGATCGTCTTGAAGATCGGCGGCACACCGTATGACTGGATTCTAACCTCTGAGCTGCCGCCGCTCAGCTTTGCGGATTTCAACTCCGTCATGCTGGTCATCATCGGCGCCTGCGCAAACGGTGCGGTCACGCTGATCGTACTCATCATCGTCGTGCTGCTGGCGTGGAACTATCTGAAGCTGCTCTTTGAAGCCACCGAGCGGTATATCCTGCTCGGTGTTCTTGTTTATACCGCGCCGGTCGCGTTCTCGATGGGCGGTTCGCAGTCTACGGCAAATATCTTTGGCGCATGGTGCCGGATGCTGGGCGGACAGGTGTTCCTGCTGCTCATGAACGCATGGTGCCTGCGGCTGTTTACCAGCATGGTCGGCACGTTTATCGCAAATCCTTTGTCCCTATAAGGAGTATCCATGAGAAAACGATTCTTTTTGAACTGTCTGCTGATCCTCACTCTTACTGTAGTTATGTCAACTAACACGTTTGCTATTTCCGAGAGCGATGTAGAATCCGCGGTCAGTTCCTCTGGCAAAGAAGCTGTTTCCGGTACAGTTCTGGTATGGTTTCTGTGCGCCATTGCGTTCTTGAAGGTGTCGCAGAAAATCGACAGTTTCCTGTCCAGCCTTGGGCTGAACGTCGGGCATACCGGCGGCTCCATGCTCTCAGAAGCAATGATCGCCATGCGCGCCATCAACACCGCGACCAGCGCAGTCGGCAGCGCCTTGGGAAGCCGCGGTCACCACGGTTCTGCACCTGCATCCGGGAAATCTGGCGTTGGAAGTGCGGCTGCGGCAGGCTTTTTCAGCGGCGGACTTGTCGGTATGGCAAGCCGCAAAATCGCAAGCGACGCAGTACGCACGGCAACGACGGAGAAAAACATCGTCCAGCCGCAGCAGGCGGAGGCGACCGTCAGCCGGACACACGCAAACAGCGACACCCATTCCGGTTCGCAGACGGCTTCTGAACAGCAGCGGCAGAACACCAGCCAGCTTGACCAGAATCAGCAGACGGTTTCTTCCCGCGCTGTAAACTCGGAACAGCGAGAAAACTCCCAGCAGGCGCTTCACGAATCGCAGCATTCCGTAGACGCCAGCCAGATCCATCAGGATACGCAGACAGCACAGGAGCAGCAGTTCCATGCGGCGCTGCATACGGAGGATCAGAAGGCGTCGCATCTGGCGTTCCAGTCGGAAAGCAGCGAATTTGCCGATTCCGTGGTGCAGTCGGATGAATTTGAAGCAAGCAGCGAAGAAGCCCGAACGGAACAGTCGCAGGTCATGCAGTCTGCCTTGCAGCAGGAGCAGATTGGCGTTACCCAGCGCGAAGTGCAGTCTGAGGAAAGCCACCATGCACAGCATGATACGATGACTGGCTTCCATGCGGAGCAGTCCGGTATTACCCAGCGCGAGCAGGCGCAGCATACCCAGCAGGATACGCAGACCGCCACCTTCGGACAGGTGGAATCGCAATCCCAACAGCATACTGCGCAGTCTAACAAGCAGTTCTTCTCTGTCCGCAACGGCCTTTCCAAAACAACCATTGCGGAGCGGACTGTCCAGACGCAGGAGCGCCCCGGCAGATTTCTGCATAGCAGAACAATGTCGGCAGCGCCCGCTTCTACCCCAGCCAGTGAAGTGTCTGCCGCCCGGTCTGCGCCGATCCCCTCTGCCCCCACGCAGTTTCGCAGTTTCGGCGGAACGCTTTTTGCAAAATCACTTTATCAGGGCGGCGCGTTTGCCAACGATGTGATCGGCACGGTTGCCAAGGGCGATTGCCGCACGACCGGCTCCATCACCGGCGAGACCGCGACGCGCTCTCTGATGTCCTACATGGGCTTCACAGCGCTCGGCGAACACGCGCCCAACATTCCGCGCTATCAGGACGTGGAGATCGGCGGCGGCCGCATCACGGGGCGTGAGTTCACGCCGGAGCATCCGGGCGGCATTGATTTCTGTATGTATCATGCCGACCAGTACGCCAAGCCGAAGGGCGATTACAGCAAGGTCTACTCCGCAGACGACGCCGCATGGTATAAGCAGTACGCAGCGGACACTGTAGAACGAAAGCCCTATCAAACGGAGGACGGCAAGATTGCCTATCACGAAAAGATTGTGCAGAAGCTGCCGAATCCACCGCAAAGAAAAGATCGGATGTGAGAACCTATGAGTCAGGAACAGCGGGACAGCTATGTGATCCCGCCAAATTTTATTGAGGGCGGTTCGTTCTTCGGCGGCTTATTCAAGGCGCGAAATGTGGTCGAGGCGGTCATCCTTGCCGCCGGCACCGGGCTTCCGATCCTGACGCTCTCGCTGACGCTAACCGTCCGGATCATCCTGCTCTGCCTGACCTCGCTGCCGCTGGCGCTTCTGGCGCTCATCGGGATCGCGGGGATGCCGCTTTCCTCCTATATCATTCTGTTTTTTCGTTTCCTCCGCAACCGCAGAAGTCTGAGTAAAAGCGGCGGCAAAAGCAGCCGAAAGCAGTCCATTCTCCCGACATGGGATAAAAAGTCCGGCCCCAGCACGGCTGTGCAGCCTGCCGCCTATAAAAAGGACGGCAGCCGCATCCGTTTTGCAAAGGACACACGCCGCCTGATGCTGGACACCGCCTATCGCCAGAAGAAACAGGCAGAACGCCCCGGCAATCCGCTTGCGGCGTATGTGCCCATCCAAAAAATCGAAAACGGTATCGTCTATACGACAGATCACCGTTTTATCAAGATTTTAGAAATCGTGCCGATCAATTTTCTGCTTCGCAGCGCAAGAGAGCAGCGGAATATCGTGTATTCATTCATCAGCTACCTCAAAATCGCACCTGTGAAGCTTCAAATCAAGGTTATCACCAAGCGCGCAGATATGAACCGGCATATCGAAACCGTGCGCCGAGAAATGGCGCAGGAGACGAACGAAAGCTGCCGGATGCAGCAGGAGGACTATCTGAAGCTGCTCAAAAAGCTCGGCTCCAGAGAAGCCATCGCACGCAGGTTTTTCCTCATCATGGAATATGAACCGCTCCCCGGCGCGAAGAAAGACCGTGAAGAAGCGGATGCCATTTCGTCACTGCAAACAGCGGCGCGGACGGCGGCAAATTATCTCCGGCAATGCGGCAACAGCGTTGTCCAGCATGAGAATGAGGACGAAGCTGCCGCCGAAATGCTCTATACATTTCTCTGCCGCAGAGAAAGCACGGATATTCCGTTTTTGCAGCGCATCTCCCATATCACATCCAACTATATAAAGTCGGGCTGCTCCATCGACGAAATTCCCGTCGGTGATTTTTTTGCGCCCTCGCAGCTGGATTTCACGCATGGCAGCTATCTCTGCATCGACGGAACGTATTATGCGTATCTGCTGGTGCCGTCGGACGGGTATAAATCCGAGGTTTCCGCGGGCTGGCTGAGTCTTCTGGTCAACGCCGGGGACGGCATTGACCTCGACGTATTTCTGACGCGGCAGCCAAAGGATCGCATGATCCGCAAGCTCGGCCAGCAGCTTCGCATCAATCGCAGCAAGATCAAGGAGACCAGCGACACCAACACGGACTTTGACAATCTCGACAGTGCCATCCGCAGTGGTTATTTTCTGAAAGACGGTCTGAGCAACCATGAGGATTTCTACTATCTGAATCTGCTCATCACCGTGACCGCAGACAATCCGGACGATCTGGACTGGAAGTGTGCGGAGATGAAAAAGCTGCTCATTTCGCAGGACATGAACGTGCAGAACTGCAACTTCTGTCAGGAACAGGCGCTCCGATCTTCTTTTCCGCTCGTGAAGCTGGATAAATCGCTCTTTGAACGCAGCAAGCGGAATGTGCTGACGCTGGGCGCAGCAAGCTGCTATCCGTTCACGGCGTATGAGCTGTGTGATGACAACGGCATCCTGCTCGGCGTCAACAAACACAACAATTCTCTTATCATCGTAGATATCTTTGATTCGCGCATCTACAAAAATGCCAACATCGCCATTCTCGGCACGAGCGGCAGCGGAAAGACCTTTACCATGCAGCTCATGGCGCTGCGGATGCGGCGAAAAGGGATTCAGGTGTTCATCGTTGCGCCGCTCAAAGGGCACGAATTTCACCGTGCCTGCTCCAACATCGGCGGGGCGTTCATCCAGATCTCGCCCGCATCCCCCAGCTGCATTAACGTCATGGAGATCCGGCAGACAGACCGTTCGGTCGATGAACAGCTCGACGGCAGCACCGTGGAGCACTCCATGCTGGCCGCCAAGATCCAGCGGCTGCACATCTTTTTCAGCCTGCTGATCCCCGACATGAATCACGAGGAGCGGCAGCTTCTCGATGAAGCCATGATCCGCACTTATGCCAAGAAAGGCATTACACACGACAATGAAACGCTCCGCGATCCCAAGCACCCGGAGCGGTACCGCGAGATGCCGATTCTGGGCGATCTGTACGCGGTACTCAAGGAATCTTCCTCTACGCTGCGGCTGGCAAACATTCTGAATCGACTCGTCAGCGGCTCTGCCAAGACATTCAACCAGCAGACGAATGTTTCGCTCGACAACAAATATATCGTTCTGGACATTTCGGAGCTGACCGGCGATCTTCTGACCGTCGGCATGTTTATGGCGTTGGACTTTGTCTGGGATAAGGCAAAGGAGAACCGCACGGAGGAAAAGGCCATCTTCATCGACGAGTGCTGGCAGCTCATCGGCGCCAGCAGCAACCGTCTGGCAGCGGAGTTTGTGCTGGAGATTTTCAAGATCATCCGCGGCTACGGCGGCTCGGCTGTCTGCGCCACGCAGGATCTCAATGACTTTTTCGCGTTGGAAGATGGCAAATACGGCAAGGGCATTATCAATAACTCCAAGACCAAGGTAATCTTGAATCTGGAGGATGAGGAAGCCCAGCGCGTCGGCTCCATTCTGCATCTGTCCGAAGCAGAGCTGATGGAGATCACCCACTTTGAACGCGGCAGCGCCCTTATCAGCACGAACAACAATAATGTTGCCGTCGAGATCAAGTGCAGTGAGCTGGAAAAGGAACTCATCACCACCGACCGCAGGGAGCTTCAGGAATTGCTGAAGCGGAACGGCAGGACAGAATAAGCCATATACTGCACACATATAAAAATGCCCCTGCTGGACAACGCTAAAAAGTGAATTTATCACCTTGCGATGGCATTGTCCAACATGGGCAGATGTCTATTCGTACTTCATATTTTGCAGTGCGGCCCTCTGATCCCGCCGACCATACACAACTGCTGTGATTTGGACCTGATTCTGTTCCTCATTGACCCAGAAGTAAACAAGATAATTCTTGACCGGCATTTTGCGGATGCCAGCGCTGTGCCAAGGTTCTTCCTCCGTCAGCGCAACCCGATTGGGAAGTGTGGAAAGGGATAAGATTTCCTTTTCTAGCGTGTCCAGCATCCGAATTGCCGTCCGTTTCTCCTGCAAGTCCTCCGCAATATAGCGGACGATCTCTTGAAGCTGGCGCTGCGCCGGTTCTGTGATTTTTACTTCATACTGTTCCACATTCAAAGTCCTCTGCGCAGATCTGCAAAGACTTCGGATGCGTCGCGGGAACGGTCAGTCTTTGCAGCGTTCAGGCCGGTTTGCATCATAGCGTTAAATTCTGCGTCCGTCATTTCGTCGCGGGCGACTGGCGCAGTCGGCAAAACCAGAGAAAACGGAATCCCGTTTCTGTAAATGATCTGCTTATACAGGGCATTGATGACAACCGATGCCGGAACGCCGAGTCGATCCAAAATATTCTCTGCCTGTTCTTTTACATCCGGCTCCACACGGGCCATGACATTCGCGGTTCTTGTAGCCAAATGAATCGCCTCCTTTGTCATTAGTATATACGAATGTACTGCAAATTGCAATACATTTTTCGTTTTTGAACGCAACATCTTTTCTCTAAAATCATCTTTGCGTACACAATACGTCTTTTATGCGTACAGCAGCCATCTTCAGATCTGACGGCTACAGCTTGTACGTATTCTGTGCGGCAGTTATACGCACAAAATTAGAGGTGACAACTATGAAAACCCGCGCACAGATCTACTCGCACGAAGCCAGCGGCATCCTGCGGGATATTTCCACCTATGGTGTCCTGACACAGAAACAGATTTTAGGTTTGTACCCACAGAAAGACGAACAGCTCAAAAACCTTTTGTCCTATCTCTGCAAGCAAAAGCGGCTGTTCCTCGTGGACGGCTTCTATTCCCTGACGCCGGAGCTGCCGAAAGACCGCGACCGTGGTTTGGAAGCAGCGGTCACAGTACTGGCGGACTTTATGGAGCAGGTCGAGTATCACGCCGCAGGAGAATATCCTGTGAAGATCATCTTTCTTGCCGGCGGCGAGGTCTATGAAATCCTCTACGCCGAACCAGGTAAAGAAGCCATTCTAAACCTGCTGCTTGCCCGCCCGGAGCAGGAACCACCCATGCGGCTGGTCATTCTGGAAGATGCCGCGCAGGTTAATCTGCTTGCTATCCCAAATGTACGCGCATACTGCCTGTTGGATAGTGACGGCAATATTCAATATCTTCAGGAAGAAACGGAGGGATCGTTTTGAACCGTGCACTTTTATCCAAGCGAATATCCTCGCTGCTGGCAGAAGTCTCGCGGCTGAGTAACGCGCTTTGCGCCATGAACACAATGGACTTGCAGCGGTATCCGGAAAACTATGAGCTGCTTTCCACTGATGCGGCGCTCCGCGCAGAGCAGATCGCCTGCCGGATGCGGCATCTGGTGTATGGCTTCACCACCGTGCAGAAGCACGAGTATCTGACCTCTGCCGCCAACGTTCTCGGCATCACGATCACTGCGCAGCCAGGGCTGGTGGAAATTACGCTGCCGGGTCTGCTTCCTAAGAAAAAGCAGCGCAGCGCCGAATATCTGACCGACCCGCTGGAGCAGGCGCTCGGACAGTTTGTTAAAGATCATCCTCTTTCCCATTTTGAGTCGTGCATCATCTGCTTCTGCCATATCTATGCGGTATCTGGCGGACGCGGCCGCATCCGGGACTATGACAATCTGGAAATGAAGCAGATTCTGGACGTTGTCTGCGCCTATCTTATGATGGATGACAATGGACTTTTGTGCAACGTCTATAACACCACGGAGTTAGGCGAGGAAGATGTCACAAAGCTCTTTGTAATGGATCAAGATATGTTTCCGGGCTGGTTGGAAGAGCATCAAAATGCGCTGGAAACCATGTCGGATTTTTAAGCATTTTTCGTTCTTCTTTTTCAGATACCGCCGCGCATGGTGTTTTCCCTTGAAACATCAGGCGTTTTCGCTTGGTCGGCGGCGCGAAAATTACCGAAGTTAAGAGCCGATACGGTAAAAGAGGTCATCGTTTATGAATCCAACGCAACTTCCCACTGATGGCACGCTTCCGCTTCTTGTGCTGCAGATCATTGCCGTCTCCGGCGAGTTCCCGCCTGCCTTTTCAGGCCACTTTCCGGGCGGCTGCAGCTATATCGAAAGCGTGATCGGCAAGCTCAAAAAGGACGGGCTGCTCCGTTCGTATACCAAGAACGGTTTGCGTGGACTCAGGCTGACCGCAAGCGCCAAACGGCTGCTGCTGCAAAAATATCCGGTTGATCTCGCGCCTTATCTCACAGGCGCGTCCGAGACAAATTCTTTGAAGTCCGAACCAGAGCGCCGGCTGCGGCTGCACCGGATGGCTGAGGCTCTTCTGATCCTGCACAACGCGCAAATCCCGTCACTGCCGTGGAAAAAGCCGTCCATTCAGGACTGGCGCTCAAATCCCACTCTATTTCCGGTCTACTATTCCTCCCGCGAGTTCAAAGCTCTTGGCAGTCTTTGCACCAAAATCCGCAATTCCCGCATGACGGGTGTTCTGTTCACAGAACAAGCCATCTTCCCGATCTACAACATGGCTTCGACTTTTCCAAGATGGGCGTACAATGCCGAGATCCGGCTCAAGGCTGTCTTACAGACAGAATTTTGCCGCAATACACAGTTCACGATCGGCGGCATTGTGTTCGGCAGCTCACCTATGCAGATACCTGCAATCCTGAATGATATGACGCAGAACCATTTCCTTTTGGATGGCAGCTATCCGCATTTCTATTTTCTGACGCTCGACCACTTTGGTGAGATCGGTGCAATCAAATTATGTCAACCAGATATGCAGGAGCAGTTGAATGAAATCCTCTCGGAAAACCTCCTGCCACCGTCCCCCGCAATGCCAATCGAACATGACGCTCTGGAGCAGGACGGGTCGCCCGTCCTGTTTTCGTATCTCTGCGATCTGCCAAGGCTGCACCGGTTTCGCTGTGCGCTGACGCTGCGGAACCTGACTGGCAGCATTCTCTGCTTTGACTATCAGGCAGAGGCGCTGCGGGAGGCGTTCGGTGCGCAGGTCAATATCACAAGCATCGACTTTGCCGCTTATGAAAGGGTGTTGCTCCATCAATAAGAAACAGAAGATCACGCTGGCCTGTTTTCTGCCTGTCGCGCTGGCCGCGCTTTTCTATGCGGGCGGCTATCTTGCGCAGTTCATCTACAACTATCAGGCATGGACAGCCGAAGGCGGCACGCCATACAGCGGTACCTCGCCGCCGCTGCCGGACGCCGCGTTCGGCGTCTGCCTGCGGTTCGTATTCCGCTTTCCATACGGTCTGTACGGCATGGGCATCTTTCTGGCGGCAATCGTACTTCTTGTCGTGGCGATCATGCACATGGGCGCTGGTAACGACGGACAGTACGACAAGATCAGAAACCTGACCTATTCCCACAAGGGAACCTACGGAACCGCCGGTTTTCTCAATCCAAAAGAAGCCGGTCAGGTACTCGACTTTGTACCGGACCTGCGTAAGCACCACGGCACCATTCTCGGCGAAGTGGATGGCCGTGTGGTCTGTATCCCGGAGAAAACGCGCTTCAACGGCAACCTTGCCGTCTATGGCGCAAGCGGCTCGAAAAAGACGCGCGCATTCTGCGTCAACATGGTCTTGCAGTGCGCGGCACGAAAAAGCTCACTGGTCATCTGTGATCCAAAGTCAGAATTATACGAGAAAACCAGTGCGTATCTGCGCGATCAGGGCTATACCGTCCGCGTGTTCAACTTGGTCACGCCTGCGTCGTCGGATTCGTGGAACTGCCTGTCCGAGATCGACGGACAGGAGCTGATGGCGCAGCTTTTCTGCGACGTTATCATCCGCAACACAGGCAGCGACCGGGGCGACCACTTCTGGGACAGCGCCGAAATGAATCTTCTCAAGGCGCTCGTCCTCTTTGTCGAGCGCAGCTATCCACCGGAGCGTCGGAACATTGGCGAAGCATATCAGCTGCTTGTAAGCTGCTCAGAAAAGGAACTGAACGAGCTGTTTGACGCGCTCCCGCTGGGGCATCCGGCCAGAGCGCCATACAGCATCTTCCGGCAATCCTCGGAGAGCGTGCGCGGCGGCGTCATTATCGGTCTCGGCTCCCGGCTGCAGGTATTCCAGAATGCGGACATCCGCGCCATTACCAGCCACGATGAGATCGATCTGGAGCTGCCGGGCAAGCAGCCATGCGCTTATTACTGCATCACGAGCGATCAGGACAGTACCTTTGATTTCCTGTCTTCGCTGTTCCTGTCGTTCATTTTTATCAAACTTGTCCGCTACGCCGACCAGAACTGTCCGGGCGGCTGTCTGCCGGTTCCTGTCCATGTGCTTGGTGAGGAGCTTTGCGCCTGCGGCGTTATCCCCGATCTCAGCCGAAAGATCTCCGTGATCCGTTCCCGGAACATCAGTATGTCCTGCGTGTTCCAGAATCTCGCCGGTCTGCAAAACCGCTATCCCAACAACCAGTGGCAGGAAATTCTCGGCAACTGCGACGTGCAGCTGTTTCTCGGCTGTACAGACGCGCTGACGGCAGAGTTCATTTCTTCGCGCTCCGGCGAGGCAAGTGTCGCCGTGACCAGTCAGGCCAAACAGCTTGGTACATGGCGCATTTCCAACTACACCCCGGAATACCGCGAAACGAGCGGCGTCGGCCGCAGGCGGCTGCTCACGATGGATGAGGTCTTACGGCTGGACGTGGATAAGGCGCTCGTTATCATCCGTGGGCGAAACATTTTGGAGGTCGATAAATTTGACTACTCCAAGCACTACGAGGCGAAGAAGCTGCGCCCGGACAAAGCGGCGGCACACGTTCCGCATTGGCAGAGCGAAGCGCCATCGGCCCCAGCCGCGTCTGTTCCCCGCACAGCTCCAGCACCCAAAAAGGATATTCCTGCAAAAAAGCAGAAGATCATAACCACCAGCAAGGAATCCATTTTATCCAAACCCAAAACAGCAAAAAAGGAGGAATGACCCATGCCCAGAAAAAAGGAATTACCTGCCCCGGACAGCGACGAACAGGACGACCTGCTTTCTACTGAACCGCAGGAGTCTCCCGATGCGCCGCTCACCGAGCCGCAGGAGGAGCCCATCCCCACAGAAAGTCCGCCCGCTGAAGGCGCACCGGAGGATGATACGCCGTCAGAGGAATACACGGAATTTCTTCAGGCGCTGAACGAAGCTCCCGTGCAGGAAGATCCGCAGCCTGTTCCATCTGACGAAGCAGAACCGCTGCCATCGGAGGAAGAACCGGTGCTGACCATCCCCTCAGAGGAACTGCCACCTGAACCTCCGCGCGCCGATTCTCCGCCGATGCCGCACAATGGCGCGGTTCTGACGATCACCGCCAGAACGCGGATTAAAAGTGAAGCCGAAACCACCGACGAGCTCTGGCATGAGATCCGCAACGCCTACCGGACGCGGCGGATCCTGACCGGCACGCTGGACGGCATTGAGCAGACGGCAGGCGGAAAGACGCTGGCAACGGTCAGCTTCCGTGGCTTCCGCATCGCCATCCCGATCCGCGAAATGCTTGTGCTGGAGGAACGTATGCCGTCCGGCAGAGCATATGCCGACTACATGAATCGACTGAACCGCATTCTTGGCACGATGCTCGGCGCGGAGATCGACTTCATCGTCAAGGGCATTGACTCGACCACACACAGCGCCGTTGCCAGCCGCCGGGAAGCCATGCTCCGCAAACGGCAGACATTCTATCTCGGCAAAGATGTTTCCGGAAACCCCTACATCTATCCCGGCCGTCTGGTCGAAGCGCGCGTGATCGCCGTCGCAGAGAAGGTGCTGCGCGTCGAAGCCTTTGGCATTGAATGTGCCATCTTTGCCCGTGACCTCTCCTGGCAGTGGGTGTCCGACGTCCGCGACCTTTACAGTGTCGGCGACCGGGTTCTGGTCCGCGTGCAGGAGATCAGCGGCGAGGATGCCGAGCATCTTTCCATCCGGGCAGATATCCGCAGCACGTTTTCCGAAACCAGCGTGGACAATTTGAAGAAGTGTCAGGTACAGAGCAAGTACGCCGGTAAGGTCACGGATCTTCGCGGCGGCGTTGTGTATATCCGGCTGAACAACGGCGTCAACGCCATTGCACACACCTGCTATGATTCCAGAATGCCCGGCAAAAAGGATGACGTCAGCTTTGCGGTCACGCGGCTGGATGAAGAACACGGAATTGCCGTCGGCATTATCACGCGGATCATCAAGCGGAACCTGTAACTTGGCAGCGTTCTGCCCATGACCGATTTCATATTTCTTGCAGCGCCCACACTGGAACCGCTGCTGCGCCGTCTGAGGGTGCCTCCCTGACGGTACTAAACTACAAAAGGAGTTTTCTCTATGAAAGTCAAAGAAGAATACATTGACGCCCCTCGCGAAACACGTTCTAAAGACATCACCGTCTACGCGGTCATTTTCCTCGTCCTGCTGGTCGGCGCGGGCATTTTCCTTGCGTTCAGGCTGCTGCATAAGCCCGCAGATACGGCGCTTGCAGACAGCAAATCCGGAATCGTTTATGATTCGTCTGCCGTTGAGGGCGGCTGGGATAACCTCTCGCCCGAAGAAATCGCGGAGAAGCTGAACGAAAAGGTAGCGGAGGGTATGATCAACATTAGCATGAACACCGCGCCGTACTTTGGAAACGGCGCGGCTGAGGGTAATGTCATGATCGTGAACGAGACGATCAACAACTACCCCCAGCAGGTCGAGTTTATCCGCAACGACACCGGTGAACAGATCTACCAGAGCAAAGCAATCCCCGTGGGCAGCAAGATCGAACGTGCCGCCCTCGATGTGGAGCTTCCGGCTGGCAGCTATGAATGCACAGCCATGTTCCACAATCTCGACCCAGTCAGTGGCGAAATCATCGGCACGGCCGGGGCAATCATCAACATTACCATCAAAAACTGATTATCAAAAATAAGGAGATTTTAACTATGAAAAACACCAAGAAGATTATTTCCCTCGTTCTCGCAATTTGTATGCTCGCATCCCTCGCCATTTCCGCTTCCGCTGCCAACACCGTGGACGCATCCGGCGGCACCGGCACTTCCTCCGTCACCCTGTCCAGCACCGCAGACGGCTCCATCGGCGGCGATCCCGCAGCGACTAAGATGTCCGTGACCGTCCCCACTGTCCTTCCCATCGCTGTCGGCACTGACGGCACTGTCAGCACCGCGACCGACGCGAAGATCGTTAACAACAGCTTCGGTGCTGTCAAAGTCAATTCCGTTTCCATCGAAGCCGCGCAGGGCTGGTCGCTGGCTGCGTTCGGCGACAAGGCCACGCTCGCCCATGAAAAGGTCAACTCCAACAAGTTTGGCTTCTCCCTCTGCCTCGGCGACGGCGAAAAGAAGATGACCGACGACAAGAACGCTTCCAAGCAGACACTTCTGACCGACGCGATTAACGGCTGCTTCATGTCCGGCGTGGGCGATACCTCCGCGAACAGCATCGGCATTGCGTATGACGCCATCGTTACGCCGGTCAGCGAAGCCGTGACTAACACCGCCATCGCAAGCGTCCTGTTCATTATCGCTTGGGATGCAGTCTAATCCACTCGCCTGCTATCAGGGGAACGCCAAAAGCGTTCCCCTGTCCAGATTGAAGGAGGTATTCAAGTGAAAAAGAAACGAATCCTCGCAATGATTCTCGCAGTCGCTTCGTGCCTGTCGCTGGCGGTCAGCGCATCGGCGGCAAACACCGTTGCACGCAAAGCTACGGATTTCCGCGATTTCGATAAATCAGCTTGGTATGTCGAAGCCGTGAGCGCAGCCGTGGATAACGGTCTGCTTTACGGCAAATCCAGCACCATTATCGACCCGAACGGCGATATGACTCGCGCGGAAATGGCCGCGATCATCAACCGCTCGTTCGGGTGCTACAAAACCGCTGACATTTCGCAGTATAAGGACGTCTCCAAGAGCAAGTGGTATTACAAGGACGTTGCGCTCGCCGTGCAAATGGGGACGTATAACGGACGTTCCAGCTCGTCTATGGTCCCGGACGCACCGATTAGCAGGCAGGAGGCAATGACAGTTGTAGCAAG
>OOCH01001345.1_pt1 | contig 19689 bp, 18 predicted proteins | sample 1671641 | NCBI WGS metagenome assembly OOCH01 (sample SAMN06348177, study PRJEB24527) | human gut metagenome | biome: human gut; feature: ankylosing spondylitis patient; material: feces | host: Homo sapiens | place: China | collected 2015-10
GGCTCCCCTACCAGGGGAGCTGTCGAGCGTGAGCGAGACTGAGAGGTTGTACGAAGGACAACTTTATAGCTGTTCTGCCAATGCTCTCAATTCCCTGCACTCGGCCTCGATGTCCTCAGCCGCGAAGATGGCGCTGACCAGCGCCACACCGGCTTCGCCGCAGTGGGCAAGGCTGAGCAGGTTCTGCTTGTGGATGCCGCCGATGGCGACCACCGGGATGGGGACTGCCGCGCAGATGTCCCGCAGCGTCTCTTTGGGCAGGGCGGTCACATTCGTCTTGGTGGCGGTCGCAAACATGGCCCCGCAGCCCAGATAGTCCGCACCGGCCTCCACAGCGGCTCTGGCTTCGGCCACATTGTGGGCCGACACGCCGATGATGGCCTCCGGGCCAAGGATGCGCCGGGCTTCGGCAGGGTCCATGTCCTCCTGCCCCAGATGCACACCGTCGGCCCCGCACTGCCTGGCCAGCGCCACGTTGTCGTTCAGAATGAACGGCACACCGTACCGTTTGCAGAGGGCGGAGATCTCCAGCGCCTCTGCCAGAATGGCCGCGTCGCCCAGATCTTTTTCCCGCAGCTGCACACAGGTGGCCCCGCCCTTCAGGGCAGCTTCCACCTGCTGGGGCAGGGTCTGTTCGCCCACCCAGGCGCGGTCGGTCACGGCATAGAGCCGCAGCATCTCAGCAGTACAGTTCATCGTTTGCTCCTTGGTCAAGTTGTTCGCCGGTCAGGTTGGACACGGCATCCATCAGATACATGCGCAGCGTTCCGGTGCCCTCTTCGCCGGTCAGGCGGGCAGCGGCAGTCTCGCCGCAAAGGCCCATCGCACAGACGGCGGCGGCCGCCGCGGCCAGCGGGCGGTCGGGGTTGGCCCCCACGAAAGCCGCCGTCAGGACCGACAACATACAGCCCGCCCCGGTCACACGCCGCAGCAGCGGGGTGCCGTTGCGGAGGATGTGGGTCGTCTTCCCGTCCGTCACGATGTCCTCGGCCCCGGTCACTGCCGCGACGCAGTGGTGCTGCGCGGCAAACTGCTCAGCCAGCGGCCGCAGGGCCTCCGGCGGCAGGGTCTTGCCGGCATCCACCCCGCGTGAGGCCTGCGCAAGCCCGCTCAGCGCCTGCAGCTCCGAGGCATTGCACCGCAGCACGGTGACGGGCACTTCCCGCAGCACCTCGGCCGCGATGTCCCGGCGGAACTGCGATGCGCCCACGCCCACCGGGTCAAAGACCACCGGCAGGCCCAGCCGGGCGGCGGTGCGGCCCGCTTTGACCATGGCCTCGGCTTTGCGGGGATTCGGGGTGCCCAGACTCAGGCAGAGGGCCCGGCTCAGCGCCGTGATCTCCTCCACCTCCTCCGGGTCATCCGCCATGATGGGCGACGCCCCGGCCGCCAGCACGATGTTGGCGCAGTCGTTGGCGCTGACGAGATTCGAGATGCAGTGGACGAGGGGCGAGGTTTCCCGCACCCGGTCGAAAAGAGCTCCAAACGCTGTCACGGTGCCCTCCTCAGCTCAGGCTGGTCTGCATGGAGCGCAGAGCGCCGGAGCGCTGCAGCGCGGCCAGCAGCACACCTGCAATGACCGCACCGCCTGCGGTCGAGACGAGGAAGGGCACGATGTAGGCATAGAATGCGATATCGCCCGCGCTCTTGCCCATCAGCAGGATGGCCACCGGGTAGGCGCACAGCCCGCCCAGGATGGAGGTGCCGAACACCTCACCCACCAGGGTGGGCAGCAGCTTTTCGGTCTTGTGGTAGACGATGCCGCACAGCAGGGCACCGAACATGCTGCCGGGGAAGGCCATCAGGCTGCCCAGGCCCAGCAAATTGCGCAGCAGGGAAGCCACAAAGGCCACGCCGAGGCCCCACCAGGGGCCCAGCAGCACGGCACAGGTCACGTTGACCATGTGCTGGATGGGGGCGCACTTGCTGCCGAACATGGGGAAGCTGAACACGCTGCCCACCACGCACAAAGCGCACAGCATACCGGCCAGAGCCAGCTTTTTCACAGAGATGTTTTTCATAGGGACGCTCCTTTCAAGGCGGCAGGGGCACAGCCAGCGCCCCCGCAGAACACCCCCGCACCGGGCGCAGACGGGCGCACCGGGGGCAGGGGATATACGGAAGCGGTCGAGGCTTGCTGGCCTCCTCTCACGCCGGAACACGGCTTCCCATCGCTGACGGTTTTCCAGGCTCAGGGCGCTCCCCCTCAGCCCGCTGCGGCCCTCCCGCAGAAGCCGCCCCTTTTACATCCGGCGCGGCTGGGTCTTCCTCCTTAAGAAAAAATGCAACAAAAAAACAGGGGGCCCCGGCGGAGCCTCCTGCAAAAAATCACGTTGATGACTTCCTACGGCGGCATTATCCGCATCAGGTAAAAGGGTCGAAGTTTGAGCACTTCCTCTCAGCCCGCGCACGAGCTCCCCTGTATTTGCTTGTGCCTTGTATTCTACACCCTTTGCCGGGAAAATGCAAGGGGGAAGGCTTACCCCCCGCAAAAACAGCCGGACACGGTTTTCGTGCCCGGCTGTTTTTGTTAGAAAGGAGAAATTATGAAAATGCTTTGCGAAACGCTTATCCCATGGTGACCCGCACGGCCACTTCGGTGCCTGCCGGCGCCAGCGGCAGAACGTTGCCGGAGATGGCCTTGCCGTCCACGGTAACGGCCTTGATGCCGTGCTGCACCCCGGCGGCGTTGTCCACCGTGATGCGGTACTCTGCGCCCCGGAAGCGGCGGGTGACTGTAAAGCTGCCCAGCGTGTGGGGAATGCAGGGGTCCACCTTCAGGCCGTCCAGCGTGGGCTGGATGCCCAGAATGTACTGGCTCACGTTGAAGAAGGTCCACGCCGCCGTGCCGGTCAGCCAGCTGTTCTTCGCTTCGCCGAAGGTGGGGGCGTCCCTGCCCGCCACCATCTGGCTGTAGACGTAGGGCTCGGTGCGGTGGATCTCGGAAATGTCCTCAATGTAGGCCGGGCAGGTCTTGCGGTAGACCTCAAAGGCCCGGTCGCCGTGGCCGAGCACCGCCTCGGCGCAGCTGATCCAGGGGTTGTTGTGGCAGAAGATGCCCGCGTTCTCCTTGTAGCCCGGGGGATAGCTGGAAATTTCGCCCAGGTTCAGCTGGTAACTGGTGTAGGCGGGCTGGTGCAGCACCACGCCGTACTTGGTGTCCAGCCGTTCCTCCACGCTCCTAAGGGCAGCGGCGGCCTGGCCGGTCTCTTTGCCGATGCCCGCCATGACGCACATGCCCTGCGGCTCAATAAAGATCTGACCCTCGGTGCACTCCTTGCTGCCCACGGGCTTGCCAAAAGCATCATAGGCACGGCGGAACCATGCACCGTCCCAGCCTGCGGTGAGGGTGGCCTGCTCCACGGCGTCGATGCTCTTGCGGGCCGCGGCGGCCTCGTCGGTGAGGTGCAGGTGATCGCACAGTTCGGCGTACTCATGGCCGTACTTGACGAACATGCCCGCAATGAAAACGCTCTCTGCCACGGGGCCTTCGCTGGGTCCGGTGATCTGGAAACTCTCGCCCGGGTGCTCAGAGAAGCAGTTCAGGTTCAGGCAGTCGTTCCAGTCCGCGCGGCCGATGAGCGGCAGGCCGTGGGGGCCCAGATGGGTGCAGGTGAAGTTGAAGCTGCGGCGCAGGTGCTCCAGCAGGGGCTGGGCCTTGCTTTCGTCGTTGTCAAAGGGCACCTGCTCGTCCAGAATGGACCAGTCGCCGGTCTCGCGCAGGTAGGCGGCGGTGCCAGCAATGAGCCACAGCGGGTCATCGTTGAAGCCGGTGCCGATGTCGCGGTTGCCCTTCTTGGTCAGGGGCTGGTACTGGTGGTAGGCGCTGCCGTCCTCAAACTGGGTGGCGGCGATGTCCAGGATGCGCTCCCGGGCGCGGGAGGGGATGATGTGCACGAAGCCCAGCAGGTCCTGACAGCTGTCGCGGAAGCCCATGCCGCGGCCGGTGCCGCTCTCAAAGTAGCTGGCGGAGCGGCTCATGTTGAAGGTGACCATGCACTGGTACTGGTGCCAGATGTTCACCATGCGGTCCAGCTTTTCCTCGCTGGATTCCAGGTGGTAGGTGGAGAGCAGTGCTTCCCAATGGTCGGCCAGGGCTTTGCGGGCGGCATCCACCTGGGCGCTGGTGGCGTAGCGGCTGATCATGGCGTGGGCACGCGCTTTATTGATGACGCCCGGGGCGGTGAACTTCTCGTCCTGGGGGTTCTCGATGTAGCCGAGACCGAACAAAATCTTCTTTTCCTCGCCCGGGGCCAGGGTGACGTGGATGTGCAGCGCGCCCACCGGGGCCCACCCGTGGGCGATGGAGCCGGAGCAGTGCCCGGCGCGGACAGCCTGCGGGTCTGCCGGGCCGCCGTACACCCCGCAGAATGCGTCGCGGGTGGTGTCAAAGCTGGTGACGGGGGTGTCGGACCAGAACACCGCGTAGTGGTCGCGGCGTTCGCGGTACTCGGTCTTGTGGTAGATGACGCCGGGCTCCACCTCCACTTCGCCGGTGGAGAAGTTGCGCTGGAAGTTGGAGCTGTCGTCGATGGCGTCCCACAGGCAGAACTCCACATAGCCGAAGACGTCCAGCTCCTTCACGGCGTCGGTGTGGTTCTGCAGGGTCAGGCGGTCCAGCTCGCAGGCGTCGCCTTTGGGTACGAACAGCTCCTGCGCGGCGGCCACGCCGTTCTTCTCGCCCTCGATCACGGTGTAGCCCAGGCCGTGGCGGCAGGTGTAGCGGTCCAGCGGGGTCTTGGTGGGCTGCCAGCCGGGGTTCCAGACGGTATCGCCGTCCTTGATGTAGATGTGGTGGCCGTCCATGTCCAGCGGGGAGCTGTTGTAGCGGTAGCGGGTCAGGCGGCGCATCCGGGCGTCGCGGTAGAAGCTGTAGCCGCCCGCCGTGTTGGAGACAAGGCTGAAGAAATCCTCGCTGCCCAGGTAGTTGATCCAGGGCAGGGGCGTGCGCGGGGTGGTGATGACGTATTCCTTGTGTTCATCATCGAAGTGACCGAATCTCATAAATGCTTCCTCCTTGTACAGCTGCCGGGAAGGCCCGGCTGCTTCGCGTTTGCGAAAACGATTAAGCATGACGGCGGGAGCATTCTCTTTGCTTTTAGAATAGCCGAACCGCGCACAAAATGCAAGAGCTTTTGCGAAAAAACTTTGGAAAGATTTTTTCACAAAACGGGCGTGGATGCACGGTTTTTGCGGAAACTTTTTCCGGCGGGCCCGTCAGGGCAGAGCGGCGCGCAGCAAAACGAAGGGGCCGGAAGCCCATTTAAAAGTAATATTAGATGGGACGAAAACGACAGCGAAAAAAGTTTCGATTTTAACCGAAATGTAACGAAAACCATTCGAGATGCACAATTCCGGCCCGCCGGAACCGAACAAAACGCCAAAAGTGATGCTAAAAGACCAAAACTTTTGCGTTTGCGCTTGATTTTTCGTGCAGAGTGCGCTATTATGAACTTGCGAAAACGATTAAGGACATGACGAAGAACATCCCCCCGCGAAACCGTTCTTCGGGAAGGAGGCGAGCAGGCGATGCCATCCCTGAAAGATCTGGCAAGGGAATGCGGCGTGTCGGTGGCAACGGTCAGCAAGGCACTGAACGACCAGCCGGATATCTCGCCTGCCACACGGGAGCGGGTACGCGCCGCAGCGCACCGCATGGGCTACCTGCCCAACGCCGCCGCCCGCGCCCTGAAGACCAACCGAACTTACAACCTGGGCGTTCTGTTCGTGGACGAACGGCAGAGCGGCCTGACCCACGAATACTTCTCCGCCGTGCTGGACAGCTTCAAGGTGGAAGCGGAAAAGCGCGGCTACGACATCACCTTCATCAACCACAGCGGCAAGAGCATGAGCTACCTCGAACATTGTCGCTACCGCAATGTGGACGGCGTGGTGATCGCCTGCGTGAACTTCTACGACCCGCAGGTGGTGGAGCTGGTGAACAGCGAGGTGCCGGTGGTGACCATCGACCATGTGTTCAACAACCGCATGGCGGTGCTCTCCGACAACGTCGCCGGTCTGAAAGCTCTGGTGCGGCAGGCATGGGCCTGCGGCCACCGGCGCATCGCCTTCATCCACGGCGAAAAGACCGCCGTCACCGAGAACCGTCTGGCGGGCTTCTATCAGGTGTGCGAGGAGTTGGGCCTGCAGGTGCCGGAGGAGTACGTCCGCGGCGGCGTCTACCACGACGCAGACCGCTGCGCCGCCGAGACCCGGGCCCTGCTGGAACTGCACGAGCCGCCCACCTGCATCATCTTCCCCGACGACTTCTCCGCTCTGGGCGGCTACAACGCCATCAGCGAGAAAGGCCTTTCCATCCCGGAGGACATCTCGGTGATGGGCTACGACGGCATCTACCTCTCCCGGGTGGTCAAGCCCCAGCTGGTGACCTACCAGCAGAACACCGCGGCTTTGGGCCGCACCGCAGCCGAAAAGCTCATTGAGCTGATCGAACACCCCCGCGTGACGCTGCCCGAACAGATCCGGGTCTCCGGCAGGCTGCTGGACGGTGGCTCGGTGCGCGGGCTGTGAAACACAATTTGTCTCCGAAGGCTCCTGTGCAAAGGGCCTTTTCTGAAGAAGAAAGTTGATAATGGAAAACCATGAAGGAGGTTTACCCTTATGAAAAAGATCTCTCGCCGTAATTTCCTGCTCGCTTCCGGTGCCGTGACCATTGGTGCAGCTCTGGCTGCCTGCGGCGGCAGTTCCGCCTCCACCAGCACCGCTTCCTCGGCCGCTGCTTCTTCTGCCGCTTCCGAAGCCCCCGCCGCACAGGGCAAGGTGCTGAACATCTGGTGCTGGAACGATGAGTTCCAGAGCCGCTTCAACGCCTACTACCCCGAGGTCTCCGAGGTGGCAGAGGATAAGTCCACCACCACCCTGAAGGACGGCACCGTCGTCAAGTGGACCATCAACCCCAACGAGAACAACAACTACCAGAACAAGCTGGACGAAGCCCTGCTGAGCCAGGATTCCGCCGCCGATGACGACAAGATCGACATCTTCCTGATCGAGGCCGACTACGCTCTGAAGTATGTGGACTCCGATTACGCGCTGGACGTGAAGGCCGACATCGGCCTGACCGACGACGACCTGTCCGGCCAGTACCAGTACACCAAGGACATCGTCACCGTGGACGGCAGCCAGCGCGGCACCACCTGGCAGGCTACCCCGGGTCTGTTCGCTTACCGCCGCAGCATCGCAAAGGATGTTCTGGGCACCGACGACCCCACCGAAGTGCAGAGCTACCTGTCCGACTGGGATAAGTTCAACGATGTGGCAGCCCAGGCCTACGCCAAGGGCTACAAGATGCTCTCCGGCTTCGACGATTCCTTCCGCACCTTCTCCAACAACATCAGTGCACCCTGGGTGGACGGCACCACCATCAACGTGGACCCCAATATGATGAAGTGGGTGGACCAGACCAAGGAGTACACCGATAAGGGCTACAACAACAAGTCCAGCCTGTGGGACAGCCAGTGGGCCGCCGACCAGGGCCCCACCGGCAAGGTGTTCGGCTTCTTCTACTCCACCTGGGGCATCAACTTCACCCTGCTGGGCAACTCGCTGGAGACCCCGGTGGCCGACGGTGAGACCCCGCAGGTAGGCAACGGCATCTACGGCGACTACGCTGTGTGCGAAGGCCCTCAGCCCTACTACTGGGGCGGCACCTGGATCTGCGGCGCAGCGGGCAGCGACAACATTGAGCTCATCCGCGACATCATGCAGAAGCTGACCTGCGACGAAGCCATCATGAAGCAGATCACCCTGGATACTCAGGACTACACCAACAACGAAAAGGCCATGAACGAGATCGCCAACAGCGATTACAGCTCCGACTTCCTGGGCGGCCAGAACCACATCGCTCTGTTCGCCGAGGCTGCAGGCAAGATCGACATGTCCAACGCGGGCCCCTACGATCAGGGCATCACCGAGAGCTTCCAGGCCGCATTCAAGGATTACTTCACCGGCAACGTGGACGAAGACACCGCCAAGGCAAACTTCCAGACCGCTATCCAGGAGAAGTACCCCGAGCTGACCGACGTGGTCTGGCCCGCATAACGGCTTCCGACGTTTGACTGAAAACTGAATCAAAAGGGGCGGGCGGCATATCTCGCCCGCCCCTTTTCTTTGGGAGGCGATCCTATGGGAGAAAAGAAAAAGAAAGGGTCGATCAGCTACGCGAAGTGGGGCTACATCTTCATTGCGCCGTTCTTCATCATCTTCGCGGTATTTCAGCTGATCCCCCTGGCATCCACCATCTACTACAGCTTCTTTGAATATTACCGCAGCGGCCTGAAGGTCATCGGCCCGAACTTCGTGGGCCTGAAGAACTACATCACCCTGTTCGCCACCGATCTGCCCAAGTATTTCGGCAACACGCTGATTTTGTGGATCATCGGCTTCATCCCGCAGATCGCCGTCTCGCTGCTGCTGGCGGCCTGGTTCACCGACCTGCGGCTCAAGCTCAAGGGCCAGACCTTCTTCAAGACGGTCATCTACATGCCCAACCTGATTATGGCCTCGGCCTTTGCCATGCTGTTCTTCGCGCTGTTCTCGGACAACGGCCCGGTGAACTCGGTGCTGCTGAGCATGGGCATCCTGGACGAGCCCTTCAGCTTCATGAACTCGGTGTGGGGCAACCGCGGCCTTGTGGGCCTGATGAACTTTCTGATGTGGTTCGGCAACACCACCATCATGCTGATGGCTGCCATCATGGGTGTGGACCCCACCCTGTATGAGGCCGCCGAGCTGGACGGCTGCACCCCGAACCAGATGTTCTGGAAGATCACCATCCCGCTCATCCGGCCCATCCTGATTTATGTCATGATCACTTCCATGATCGGCGGCCTGCAGATGTTCGATGTGCCGCAGATCTTGACCAACGGCAAGGGCGGCCCCAACCGCACCTCCACCACCATGATCATGTATCTGAACAACCACCTGTTCAGCAAGAACTATGGCATGGCCGGTGCCGTTTCCGTGGTGCTGTTCCTCGTGTGCGCCGTGCTGTGCGTGGTGGTCTATTTCTCCCTCACCAAGGAGGATGACGGCCTGACCCGCGCCCAGCGCAAAGAGCTGAAAGCGGCCAGAAAAGCAGCTGCCAAGGCAGCAAAAGGAGGGAACTGATATGGCACACGCTCCTAAATCTCAGTCTGAAAAAGCTACGCTGGCGGCACGCCGTGCATGGTGCTATCTGGTGCTGGTGGTCATCAGCTTTCTGTGCCTGTTCTTCTTCTACGTGCTGGTGATCAACTCCACCCGCAACCACTTCGAGATCCAGAAAGGCTTCTCGCTGCTGCCGGGCGGCGCGTTCGTCACCAACCTGAAGAACGTGCTGGCCGACGCCAACATCCCGGTGCTCACCGGCATCCGCAACAGCCTGATCGTGTCCGCCTTCTCGGCGGCGTTCAGCGTCTACTTCTCGGCCCTGACGGCTTACGGCATCTACGCCTATAACTTCAAGTTCAAGAAGGCCGCCTTCGCCCTCATCCTGCTGATCATGACCATGCCCACGCAGGTGTCGGCCCTGGGCTTTTTGCAGCTGATCACCAAGATGGGCCTGAAGAACAGCTTCATCCCGCTGATCGTGCCCAGCATCGCCGCGCCCACCGTCTTCTTCTTCATGAAGCAGTACCTGGATGCGTCCCTGCCCATGGAAATCGTGGAAGCGGCCCGCATCGACGGCGCAGGCGAGTTCTACACCTTTAATAAGATCGTGCTGCCCATCATGAAACCGGCTCTGGCCGTGCAGGCCATCTTCTCCTTCGTGGCCAGCTGGAACAACTACTTCATCCCCGCGCTGGTGCTGGACAGTGCCGACAAAAAGACCCTGCCCATCCTCATCGCGCAGCTGCGCAGCGCAGACTTCCTGAAGTTTGATATGGGCAAGGTGTACATGATGGTGGCCATCGCCATCCTGCCCGTCATCGTCGTGTACCTGCTGCTGTCGAAATTCATCGTCCGCGGCGTGGCACTGGGTGGTGTCAAAGGCTAATGTGATTCAAACGAAAAAGGGAACGGCGAAGGCCGTTCCCTTTTTGTTTAAATCAATATTCCCTCGCAATGGTCCATCTCGTGCTGGATGATTTGCGCCGTCCAGCCGGTGAAGGTCTTGATGCGCGGCTTGCCCTCCGCCGTCTGGTACTGCACCTTGATGCTCTGCCAGCGCTTCGCTTTGCGCACGCCTTCCAGCGAGAGGCAGCCCTCCTCGGCTTCATAGGGCCCGGATCTTTTCAGGATGACCGGGTTGAACAGCACCAGATATCCGTCCTCGGATTCCACCGCGATGATGCACTTTGCCTCGCCGATCATGTTCGCCGCCATGCCCACGCACCCGTCCGCATGGGCGGTGAGGGTCTCCAGCAGGTCGCGGGCAATGGGCGCGTCCTCCGGCGTGGCAGGCGCGGACTTCTGTGCCAGAAACAGCGGGTCGTGCATGATGGGCTGGATCATAGTAAGATCTCCTTTATACTTCGGTTCGGCTTAAAAATACACCTGCCAGCAGCCCGGCGACAGCCGGAAGCACCCAGCCAAAGCCCAGCGCCGCCAGCGGCAGGGCGTTGGCAAGGGCAGAAAGCGGGCCAAGCGGTAGCGCGGCGGCAATGCTTTGCACGGCGGTGCAGCCAATGCAAAGCGGGTAGACCCAGCGGCGCTGCTCCAGCCCGGGCACAAAGGAAAGGGTGATCAGCATAATGGCCACCGGATACAGCGCGTTGAGCACAGGAACGGACAGCCGCAGGATCTCTGCCAAGCCCAGATTGGCGATCAGCATACTGGCAACGGCAAAAAAGGCGGTAAGGGCAGGGTAGGGGATGCGGGGCAGCAGGGTATGGAAATACTCTCCCACACAGGCGATAAGCCCCACACAGGTGTTGAAGCAGGCCAGCACAAAGATGGCGGCAAGCAGCACCAGCCCCGCCTTGCCGAACAGCCGCTCGGCAAGCACGGTAAGCACCTCGGCACCGGTGGAAAGGCCGGGCACAGCGGCACCGGTCAACGCGCCGGTGTGTCCCAGCATGGCGTAGACTACCAGCAGCAGCGCGCCCGCCACAAGGCTGGCGCGGATGGCACTGCGCTGCACGTCCTGCTCCCGGTCAACGCCCTGCGCCCGGATGTTCAGCGCGATCACCGCCCCGAAGTTCAGCCCGGCCAGGGTGTCCATGGTCTGGTAGCCGTACAGGATGCCCTGGGCGGCGGGCAGGGAAGCGTATTCCGCGCTGGGCGCGGCATAGTGGGCCGTCAGCGGGTGGGCAAGGCACCCGGCGAACAGCACCACGATCAGCCCGATCAGGCAGGGGCAGAGGATGCGGCCCAGCAGGTCGGTGAGTTTGTCCGGGTGTAGGGCCACGCAGAAGGCTGCCGTGAAGAACAACACCGAGTAGACCAGCTGCAGCCCGGCTCCGCCGCCCACCAGCGGCACCAGCATCTGGAACGAGGTGCTGGCCGTGCGCGGGATGGCAAGGCAGGGCCCGATGGAGAGATACACCAGCACAGTGAACACCGGCGCAAAGAGCGGGTGCACCCGTCTGGCCAGTTTGTCCAGGCCCCCGGCCCTCGCCACGGCCACGACGCCCGCGATGGGCAGGCCGATGGCGCTGACCGAAAGCCCCGCGAAGGCGGGCCACAGGTTCGCCCCAGCCTGCGCGCCCAGGTGCGGCGGGAAGATTAGGTTGCCCGCCCCGAAGAACATGGAAAACAACGTGAACCCGACCAATAACAGGTTCCTGCCGGAAAGTTTCTGCTGCATGTGCACCCCTCGTTTCTGCTCCGCAGCGCGCGGCACTGCGGTGGATACTTTCCAGTGTATCGTTTTACGGCTTTCATGTCAAGAAAAGAAAACATGAAGAAATGTAATGACGGGCATGACGCCTGCTGATGGGCGGTGATGCAGCGGTCATTGGCTTTTGCGGCGCAGGGTGCTATACTATAGGTGCAAAAATCGTTGCGGGCAGCGCGAAACTATGCTACAATAAAAAAGCCACCCCGGTTGGGGTGGTGGATAGGTGCTGCCTGCATCACAGGTGGTCATGCTCCCTCCGGCAAGCGTCGGGGGATGTGAATTATTGTTAAGGAACACGGGCCCTGGCCCCAACGGCATTTCTTCTGCCACTGGCATTGGAGTGCCGCTGCCCCCGTTCGCAAACGCGAAAGGGGGGATGCTTCATGGTGTGGAACGATGTTATGCAGCTGCTTCTCGTCATCGGCGGGACGGTCGGCCTTACATTCAAAATCTCATGGGCAATCTTTCAGGAGATCCATAACAATAAGAAATGACCGCCCACAGTCTTCCAAACGCTGAGCGGTCATTCTTATTGACTATCTAGCTGAGGGGAGCTGACCATTGCGGGCAGCACCTTTTCTGTTTGTAGTATAGTGTTTTTTTGCAGGGATGTCAAGAGGGGTTCTATGACGGGAACGGGTTCGAAACAGCTTTTCCGCCGCGCGGGTGCGGTGGTGTTCTGGCTGGTGGTGTGGCAGTGCGCCGCCATGGCCATTGGGCAGGAGGTGTTCCTGGTGTCGCCGGTGCAGGCGCTGCGCACCCTGCTGGAGCTGCTGCCGCAGGCGGCGTTCTGGCGGCGGGTGGGCTTCAGCTCCGGGCGCATCCTGCTGGGCTTCGGGCTGGGCGCGGCGGCGGGCACCCTGCTGGCCGCTGCCGCCGAGCTTTCCCCCCTGGCCGACACCCTGCTGGCCCCGGTGATGCAGCTGGTGAAGGCCACGCCGGTGGCAAGCTTCATCATTCTGGCGCTGGTGTGGGTGCGGGGGTCGTCGCTTTCGGTGCTCATCAGCTTTCTCATGGTGCTGCCGGTGCTCTGCGGCGCGGTGCGCACCGGCATCCGCGGCGCGGACGTGCAGCTGCGGGAGATGGCGCGGGTGTTCCACCTGCCGTTTTCCCGCCGCCTGCGGGCCATCTGGCTGCCTGCGGTGCTCCCGGCCTTCCGGCAGGGGTGCAGCGTGGCGCTGGGCATCTGCTGGAAAAGCGGCATCGCGGCCGAGGTGATTGGCCTGCCCAACGGCTCCATCGGCGACGCGCTCTACCGGGCCAAGATCACCCTTTCCACCGGGGAATTGTTCGCCTGGACCTTCGTCATCATCCTGCTGAGCACGGGGTTCGAAAAGCTGTTCCTGGCCCTGCTGGACCGGGCCGCAAAGGCTGTGACGGGGGAGGTGCCATCATGCTGAAGATCGACGGGCTGGAAAAACGCTTCGGCGAGAAGGTGCTGTTCCGGAGCCTGAGCCTGACCGTGGACGGCCCGGCGGTGCTGTGGGCCCCCAGCGGCTGGGGCAAGACCACCCTGCTGCGCATCCTCATGGGGCTGGAAGCGCCCACCGCAGGCGCGGTGCAGGGCGCGGGCCGGGTGAGCGCCGTGTTCCAGGAAGACCGCCTGTGCCCGCAGCTCACTGCGCTGCAGAACGTGCTGCTGGTGCTGCCCGGGGCGGGGGAACGGTATGCCCCGGCCGTCACGGCGGATTTCGCACGCCTTGGCATGGACGCCGCCGCCCTGGCCCTGCCTGCGGCAAAGCTTTCCGGCGGGCAGAAGCGCCGCACGGCCCTGCTGCGGGCGCTGTGGGCCGAGGGCGACACCCTGCTTTTGGACGAGCCCTTCACCGGTATGGACCCGCAGACGCTGGCGGCGGCTGCCGCCCTTTTGCAGGAGCGCTGCGCGGGCAGGCCCACCCTGCTTGCCACCCACGACCGGGCCGCCATCGCCGCCCTGGGCTGGCCGGTGATCGAGCTGGAGAAACAGTAAAGGAAAGAGCAATGGACATGCGTCCATTGCTCTTTCCTTTTTACAGCCAGTTTCACAGCAGCTGTGCCAGGATGCTGTTCTGCACGATGAGTCCGGCCGGAGTGAGGGCGAGGGTGCGGCCGTCGAATTCGGCATAGCCTGCCTTCACGCAGTTTTGCACAAAGGCCAGCTGGGCGGTGGAAAACTCCTTGCCGTAGAGCTGTTTATATTTGTCCAGCGAGAGGCCCTTGCGCAGCCGCAGCTGCAAAATGAGGTAGTCCTCGGCCCCACAGCTGCCGTCCATCACCGGGGCGGCTTCGTCGCGCAGGAAGGCGGCGGTGTCCGGCGGGTAATAGAACCGCCTGCTGCCAATGCAGGAGTGGGCCGCCGGGCCAAGGCCCAGGTAGTCGCCGCAGTCCCAGTAGATGAGGTTGTGGCGGCCCTCGAAGCCCGGCTTTGCGAAGTTGGAAATTTCATACTGTTTATAGCCGTGGTGCTCCAGCTGCTCCACCGCGTAGAGGTAGAAGTCGGCGGCTTCGTCGCCGGTGGGCAGGCCCTCCGGCGGGTGTTTGCCGAAGGCGGAGTCCGGCTCGATCTTTAAAAGGTAAGCGGAAATGTGGGTAGCCCCGCCGCCCTCGATCAGCTCCAGGGTCTCGTCGAACTCGGTCTGGGTGTAATGGGGTAGTGCCAGCATGATGTCGCCGCTGATGTTCTCAAACCCCGCCTGCCGCGCCATGGCAAAGGCGGCCCGGGCCTGTTTGGCCGTGTGGGGGCGGCCCAGGGTGCGCAGCTGGGTGTCCCGGGCGGACTGCACCCCGAAGGAGATGCGGTCCACCCCCGCCACCCGGAAGCCCGCAAGGCTCTCGGCGGTGACGGTCTCAGGGTTCGCTTCCAGCGTGATCTCGGCCCCGGGCACCGGCGCGGCGGCTTCGATGAGCCGCGCTGCCTGTGCCGGGGTGAGCAGGCTGGGCGTGCCGCCGCCGAAATAGACCGTATCCGGCCGCAGGGGCGCGCCCGGCGCAAAGCGGGAAAGCTCCCGCAGCAGGGCGTCCACATAGGCGTCCGGCACCCCGCGCTCGCCGGGGCGGGAGTAGAAATCGCAGTAGCGGCATTTGGAGAAACAATAGGGGATGTGCAGGTAAAGCCCCAGGGACATACAAAATCACAGCCTTTTTCATGAAACGTTCATTTCTATGCAGTATACTATATTCTGTAGACCGGAGCAAGAGCAAGTGCCCCGGCAGAATAGACTGGAGGAATTCCACGATGGATTACAACAACTACAATCGCGGCTACACCGAGCCCACCATGACTTCGGCTGACTATATGACCCGCACCTACCGCTGGATGGCGTGCGGCCTGCTCATCACCTTTGCGGCCGCGTTCGTCACGGCCACCACCCCGCTGATCTATGTGGTGGATTCGCTTTACCTGCTGTTCACCATCGCCGAGCTGGCGCTGGTGTTCATGCTCAGCAGCCGGGTGCAGAACATGTCGGTGGGAGGCGCACGGGCCACCTTCTTCGGCTACGCAGTGCTCAACGGCATGGTGCTGAGCTATTACTTCCTGCTGTTTGACGTGAGCACCCTGGTGCTGGCCTTCCTGGCCACGGCGCTCTACTTCGGGCTGATGGCCGTCTACGGCACCACCACCCACAAAGACCTCTCCGGCTGGGGCCCGAAGCTGATGCTGGGCCTCATCGCCCTGCTGGCCACCGGCTTCGTCGGGATGCTGTTCGGCATGGGCTTCGGTGCCACGGTGCTGTACAGCGGCATCGGCCTGGTGGTGTTCATGCTGCTCACCGCCTACGACACCCAGAAGCTGAGCCAGATGTACGCCTACTACGCCTACGACAGCGAGCTGGCCGAGAAGGCTTCCATCTACGGCGCACTGACCCTGTACCTGGACTTCATCAACATCTTCCTGTATGTGGTGCGTCTGCTGGGCATGAACAACCGCCGCCGCAACTGATCTTTTCCCCGCGATGCAAAAGGCGCTCTCCCCGCGAAGGGAGGGTGCCTTTTTTGCTGCCCGGCCTGCCCGCCCGGCAGGGGAGCAGGCGGTGTTTTGCGCCCGGCCGGAAGCAACAGATAAAACAAAAAAGCAGCCTCTGCTGAAGCTGCCGTAACAGTAGTCCTCTTGTTAGCCGTTCTTCCTACGGGTTGGGAACCGCGGGCTAAGCAACAGCCCACTGGGCTGATTGCTTCCCCTGCTAACGCAGGGCCGCCCTGTTCAAGTCCTCTTATCCGCTGTTGCAGCTGACGAAAACTATGCATATAAAACAAAAAAGACAGCTTACAAAAAGCTGTCTCTCTTGGTGCGGATAAGAGGACTTGAACCTCCACCGAGTTGCCCCGATTAGAACCTGAATCTAACGCGTCTGCCAATTCCGCCATATCCGCATATTCTGTTTTGTTCGTGAGCCGTGTCGCTCGGAACGATAGTAATTATACCAGATATGCGGGAATTGTCAAGCATTATTTTCAATTTTTTCTGACAAATTTTTCCCGCAAAATTGTTGCACTCTGAATGGGCGCTGCAGGGCGAAATTTCGCCCAAAGTGTGATACAATAGACGAAACGCGCTGGAACGCTTCCCGGCGCAAAACCGAGAAATGAGGGAAAACAATGCTGAATGTTATCATCTTCCTGTTGGGGGCCGGGCTCATGTTCTTCATGGCGCTGCGCAGCATGCTGGCCCGGCGGCGGCTGTGCACCCAGGGCGAAAAGGTGGAAGCCACCGTGGAGGGTATCGTCCAGAGCCGGGACGGCGCGGCCTATGTGCTGGCCTTTGCCACGGCAGGCGGCAGCCACCGGCTGCAGTACCCGAAACCGGCCAAGGCCAAAGCCTTTGCCGCGGGCAGTACCGTCACCCTGTATTACGACCCGGAGGACCCGGAGAAGATGTATGTGGAGGGCGACCACTCCGTGCTGGGCGCAGAGGTGCTGTACGCCGTGGTGGGCGCAGCGCTGCTGGTGCTAACGGTGGGCATCGCCCGCTGAACGGAGGGAGAACACGATGAAGTTAGAGCATTTTGGCATGGCGGAGCCGGGGGACTGCAGGCTGGTCTTCCGGGCAGGCGCCGAGGAACTGGCGGCTGCCATTGCCGCCGAGCAGGCAGCCGAAAACGCCCCGCAGGAGGAAGAAGACCTGCTGACGGCGGCCGTGAACCGCACCATTCTGGCGGGCTTCTCGCCGCTGTACGAGCAGCTGGTGCGCGAGTACGGCCTTGTGCCGGTGTCCGACCCGGATTTCCAGCTGCTGGCCGTGAACCGGGCCGAGGGCTTCCGGGCGGGCGTGCAGTTCTTTGCGCTGCCGCCGCTGGAGCTGGGGGCGTACACCGGCTTTGTGCAGGCGGTGGAGCCCCACCCCATCCGGCAGCTGACCGTGGAACTGGAGATCAACCGCCGCCACGGCGACGAGGACCGCGCCGCCGACGAGGCGGGCAAAAAAGCCCTGCGGGACCGTGTGGCGCGGGAGATCTACAAGACCCGCTGCGCCCAGGCCGAGACGCTGGCCGAGCGGGAGCTGGTCTACCAGCTCGGCGGCGAGGTGAAGGGCGCGCTGCCGAAGCAATTGGTGGCGGGCAACTACTTTGCCGAGCAGCGGGAGTTCAACCTGCGGATGCAGGCAAACAACATCAACTTTGACCAATACCTGAAGGTGCAGGGCCAGACGGTGGAACAGTTCCGGGCGGAGCTTCACGCGCAGGCGGAACAGAAACTGCGGGGGCGTCTGGGGCTTCTGCTGGTCGCCGAAACGGAACATCTCTGGCCAACAGAGGCCGAGGTGCAGGCTGCGCTGGAGGGCTGGAACGGGGAGCGGACCTTCCCGTCCAACGACCTGCGGAAGCTGCGGCAGGGCATTGCCAGCCAGCGCGCAGCTGCCTTTGTGCGGGCGCACTCCACGCTGACCCCGCCGCCGGAGGAGCCGGTGGTGGTCGAGACGGTCTGAAACGACGGGCGGCAGGATTCTGGCAAACAAAAATGGGATGCTCGAAACGAGCATCCCATTTTTTGTTTGTGCCGGTCAGGTCTCCACACCTTCGAACTGGCTGTTGTAGAGCTTGGCGTAGAAACCGCCCTGGGCCAGCAGTTCGTCGTGATTGCCCTGCTCCACGATGTGGCCGTCCTTCATCACAAGGATGACGTCGGCCTCGCGGATGGTGGACAGGCGGTGGGCCACGATGAAGCTCGTGCGGCCCTGCATCATCCGGGCGAACGCGGCCTGGATGCGCACCTCGGTGCGGGTGTCGATGGAAGAGGTGGCCTCGTCCAGGATCAGCATGGGCGGCAGGCAGAGCATGACGCGGGCGATGCAGAGCAGCTGCTTCTGGCCCTGGCTGATGTTGCCGCCGTCCTCGGCGATGACGGTGTCGTAGCCCTTGGGCAGGCGGCGGATGAAGCTGTCGGCATGGGCTGCCTTGGCCGCAGCCACCACCTCGTCGAGGGGGGCGTCCGGCTTGCCGTAGGCGATGTTCTCCCGCACGGTGCCGGCCCGAAGCCAGGTATCTTGTAACACCATGCCGTAGCTGCCGCGCAGGGAGGCGCGGGTCACGTCCCGGATGTCGGTGCCGGAGACTTTGATGGAGCCGCCGTTGACATCATAGAACCGCATGAGCAGGTTGATGAGGGTGGTCTTGCCGCAGCCGGTGGGGCCGACGATGGCGATGCGCTGGCCGGGCTTCACATCCAGATCCAGGCCCTCGATGAGGGGGCGGTCCGGCAGGTAGCGGAAGGAAACGTCCTTCAGCTCCACATGGCCGTCGGTCTCCAGCACCTTGGCGTTCTCCGCCTCAGGCACCTGGTCCTCGGCATCCAGCAGCTCGAACACACGGGCCGCGCAGGCCAGTGCGTTCTGCAGCTCGGTGACCACGCCGGAGATCTCGTTGAAGGGCTTGGTGTACTGGTTGGCATAGTTCAGGAAGATGCTCAGCTGGCCGATGGTGATGCCGCCCGCCACAGCGTAAACGGCACCCACCAGACCGACACCTGCATAAACGATGTTGTTCACAAAGCGGGTGGCGGGGTTGGTCATGCTGGAGAAGAAGATGGCCTTCAGGCTCACGCTCTGCAGGCGGCCATTCACCTCGTCAAAGGCGGCAAGGCTCTCGACCTCATGGCCAAAGGCCTGCACGACCTTCTGGCCCTCGATCATCTCGTTGACCAGGGCGGTCTGCTCACCGCGCACGGTGCTCTGGCCCTGGAAATACTTGTAGCTGCGCTTGGCAAGAAAGCTGGCCACCACCAGGCTCAGCGGGGTGATGCAGACCACCACCAGCGTGATGGGGACATTCTCCCACAGCATGAACAGCAGGGTGCCGAAGATGGTCAGCAGGCCGGAGAACAGCTGGGTGAAGCCCATCAGCAGGCCGTCGGCGAAGGTGTCCACATCGGCGATCATCCGGCTGACGATGTCGCCGGAGGGGTGGCTGTCGAGGTAGGAGAGGGGGAGAGTCTGGATCTTCCGCAGGGCGGCATTGCGCAGGTCGCGGCTGACGGAGAAGGTGATGCGGTTGTTGCAGACGCTCAGCAGCCACTGCGCAAAGGCTGCGAGGATGGCTACGGCCATGATCTGCACGATGATCTGCATCACACCGGCAAAGTCCACATGGCCCTTGCCGAGCATCAGGTCGATGGCGCTGCCGCAGAGGATGGGGATATACAGCTGGGCGGCCACGCTCACGGCGGCCACGATGAGGCTGCACCCCACGAAAAGGCGGTAGGGGCGGATCTTTTCCAGCACCCGGCGGAGCGTTGCCTTGCGCTGTTCCGGGGTCAGGCTGCTCTTTGCTTTTGCACTCATTTCTGCGCATCCCCTTTCTTGAACTGGCTGGCGTAGATCTCCTCATAGACCGGGCAGGAGGCCAGCAGGTCGGCGTGTTTGCCGAGGCCGACGAGTTTGCCGTCGTCCAGAACGAGGATCTGGTCGGCGTGCTGCAGGCTGGCGGCGCGCTGGC
>OOCH01001353.1_pt1 | contig 19631 bp, 29 predicted proteins | sample 1671641 | NCBI WGS metagenome assembly OOCH01 (sample SAMN06348177, study PRJEB24527) | human gut metagenome | biome: human gut; feature: ankylosing spondylitis patient; material: feces | host: Homo sapiens | place: China | collected 2015-10
TTATAGAAAAATATGAGGTCTTTAGTCACAATGAAAATCAATAATCTTATTGTTAAAATATTTTTAGGTATATATCTTGTAATAATTATAGCCGGAGTTGTCATCTTTGAAAACATCGGTTTTGCCGGTGGAGGTCTTGAAAAAAACATTCACACTGCCAGCAATTCTGAAACCCAGCCAGTTACTGTTAAAGATGTAAGTTCAGAAACTGTATCTAAGACAACGCCTGCTGTAACAGTTAAAGAAACTGCTTCTTCTCAGGATGTAACAAAACAGGAATCCACCGTCGTGACTGAAACTGAGGCAGCAACTGTAGCATCTGAAACATCCTGTGAATCCTCCGAGCCAGAAACCGTTCAGACTGAAGTCCAAAGCACACAGCCTGAAACAGCCGCCCAGCCATCGTATACATTTGCAAATGGACACATAACCAATACATCTGCTCTTAAAAACTACCGTGTGTCAGGTGCTTCTTATGTAAATATGCATAAAGACAAAAACGGCAGCCACTCCTTTGCAGTTGTGCCAGGAGGGACTACCGGTTCTATATTATCTGTTGGCGCTTATTACACCCTTATAGATTATAATGGTACAAGCGGGTATGTATACAATTCATACCTTGAAGTGTATTAGAATTAAAATAATACAAAGCTAAGCGCAATAACTGCTATACCAAGAATTATTCTGTACACACCGAACACCTTGAAATCATGCTTCTTGATGTATCCCATAAGGAACTTGATTACGAATACTGATACAAAGAACGCAACAAGGCAGCCTACAATAAGAACTATCCACTCTGTTCCTGTCATAGCCATTCCCACAGCAGCATATTTAGCAATCTTTAAAAGACTTGCTCCGAACATTACAGGTACTGCAAGGAAAAATGTAAATTCAGCCGCAACGCTTCTTGATACTCCGATTATGAGTGCTCCGATAATTGTTGCACCTGATCTTGATGTACCTGGAAATACTGCTGCTATAAGCTGGAACAGACCTATTATTATTGCTGCCTTATAAGTTATCTCACCTATACTTCTGATTGCTGGCCTGCTGCCTTTCTTTGCATTCTCCACAACTATAAAAACTATACCTACAACGATAAGTGCAATAGCAACAGGGATTGGATGATAGAATAATTCATCTATCTTATCATCGAAAATCAATCCGACAATCGCTGCCGGAATACATGCAATAATAATCTTAATCCACATTGCAAGTGCGCCATCTTTCCAAGCTGCTTTCTTACCACTCTTAGTCTTCTTCATATAAAAAGGCCACAATTTATTCCAGAATAATATAACTACGGCCATTATTGCTCCAAGCTGGATAACTACCTGAAACATCTTATAAAAATCTGCGGATACATTAAGTTTGACTACCTGGTCAAGCAGAATCATATGCCCTGTGCTGCTTATAGGCAGCCATTCTGTAATTCCTTCGACTATACCGAAAAGAATTGCCTTTAAAATCTCTAGTAACATGACTATCTCCTTAATATTTAATTATTATGCTTCATTCTTACCAGTCGCCTCTGCAAGTTCTCTCTTATATCTTGCAAGCTGCCCCTCAGTATTCATTATCCTTCTGCTCTGTTCAGATATTGTCTGGTTAAGCTGTTCTATTGTTTCTGTCTGGTCATCTTTCTTTCCTGCAACAACAACCATTCCAAGACACACAATAACAAAAAGCCCTACACCAGCCATGGTACATATACTCTGTCCTATAAATATAAATATTCCGGTTCCAATAAGAATAAGTAATCCAGTTATTCCAAGAATAACTATCTTTAGTCTGTCTGATTTCTTCAAAGCATTTCCCTTCTTTCCTGAAGCATTTGCTTTGTATTATATACCACTTATGCCTTTCTGCCAAGACTAATGCCTAAGCTTTCAGCCTGTCTTATAAGTTCATTATCTACGTTAACCATCTTCGTTTTACCTGCAGCCTCATCTGATATTGCACCCTCAGCCATTGCGATTATAGTAAATTTCTTACCATGCTTTTCACGCTTTCTGATTGTATTCAACACCTCATCAACATTATATGGAATTTCAGGTATAAGTATGATATCTGCCCTCCTGCAATTCCTGAACGAAGTGTAAGCCAACCTGTTTTTTTGTCACACTGGTGTGTAAAATCCACTATCGGAGTTATGTAAAATATATGTAAAGCTAAGGTAAATGTAATTGACACATTTTCTACATAAAGGTACAATCAAGCAGGCAGTAAGGAATATGGTCAGAATCCATAACAGCTCACTCTACTGTATGCCGACACGTTTTTTATATTATGCCACTGTAATCAGCAGCAGCTTTAGTTTTGAATACGCTATACATTCATCCTTAACTTAAGCATGGCACTGTGCACGGGAAGGCTTAAGAAATGGCTTAAGCGGCAAGTCAGGATATTTACTGCACTATAAATTTTCACATCACCTGGTGAGAGGTGGTCAAGGAGGAAAACATGAAACAATTAAAAAGAAAGATATTTGCATTTCTGGTTGCTGCATGCTTAATCTGCATGAATATCGTACCAGCTTTCGCAGATACAACAACAGACGCTACAGCTCCTGCTGCAGCCGATGTAAGACAGGAAGCCCAGCTTACTGCTTCTTACCTTATGAACAGTATTGATTTCTCTACATATGCTGATACCGGCGTATTCTATGGAGTTTCAAGAGACCTGTTCCTTGCAATCCGTTCAGGATATGACTGCTCTAACCAGCTTGCTGCATATCTTGAATTCGTTAAGAATAACATTAGCGAAGATGGAACTTTAAACATCAATAACGGATACAATGCTAAGAATTATTATATTTCAAGCTATACATATCTTATAATGATTCTTTCTGCATCAGGAATTGATGCTACGGATTTCAACGGAATCAATGTTGTCAGTAAATTTGATAAAATTATTAACACATTTTCAGTTGATGACTTAAGCAATAACAGCATGAATATCTATCACATTGGTTCAGTATATTCAGTAGTTAATGCTTACAAAGACACCATCAGTAACTCAGACAAAGTATTAGCTGATATCAAGTCAGCTCTCCTTGCAGCTTGTACTGCTGATGGCAATGGTATTGACAACTGGGGAAACTCAACTGATAGTAATGGATTTGTATTTCCATTCTTTGCATCATTATATGATACTGATTCTGATGTAAAGAAAGCTGTTGACAGTGCTGCAGACTATTCTAAGCAGACTATATTAACAGATGGCACATCAGGATATAGTGTTCAATATCCAACACCTGGCAACACTAATTCGTCTGGTATGAACCTTGCATTCTTTGCTCAGTACAACAATCCGGATGTTAATACTGCTGTTTTATATAATTCAATTGTTAATAAGTTCAAATCAGCTTCAGGTAATGGTGCTTATATTAATACATACACTGGTCAGGAAGACTTCAAATCAGCAACACCTGATGCATTACAGGGTATCATCACTTACCTCTATGCTCTTGAGGGTAAAACTAACCCATTTGATATAACCGCTGATGTTAAAGCTATTGCAGACGCAAAGAACGCTCCTGTAGAAGAGCCTTCTACTGAGCCTTCTACTGAGCCAGCCACAGAACCTTCTACCGGCAATGAAGTATCACCTGCAACTGGTGATGTTAATGTTTACATGTACCTGCTCTTAGCTGCTTGTGCTGCTACATTCGCATGTGTAACTGTTTACAATAAAAAAAGTGCCCGCTAATAACTGCCGACACACAGCTCTGCCGCCGGAATCCTCGCGATATCCGGCGGCAGTTTTTATATATTGGTAATTCACACCATAGTATAAGCTTTTTTGAAGTGCTAATCTAAAAGTAGACACCAACTCAATTATTGTGGACATTATTTATATATAAGAGTACCATTTTTTATAAGGTAGTCACTTATACAATAATGGAATCATGGAGGTGTCACATGAAGCACAGTTTAGAGGAAAGAATGGATATAGGACGACGTATGTATTTACACGAGATTACATATAAGGAGGCTATGGAGATTTATGGTCTTAGTGAATCCTGTGCACATAAATACATGACAGATTATAAGAAAGCACAAGGAATTCCTCTTGCTAATACAGTGCCTAAAATGAAAAATTCAGCAGTCTTAAAATCATTGTCTTCACCTGACATTGATACATATATGGCTATGTCCAAAGAAGAATTAATAAATGAACTTATTATAGCTAAAGCGAATGAATTAAGGGCAAAAAAAGGATACGAAGTGAAAGGAGCTGGTGCAAACAAGGAGTACATTATTTTAAACAACAAGAATACGAAATCATAATGGAAATGTCATCTCAATTTCCTGTTAAGCATCTATGTGATGTTCTGGATATTAACAGAAGTGGATTTTATAAATGGAAAAAACGTTTAGAAAAACCTTCTGACAAATTAAAAACTTTAGTATCCAATCTTATATTATTTAAGGAATATCATAGTAAATATCCATCACATGGATATAGATGGTTAAATGCAAAAATTCGTCTGGATACAGGACTTATGGTATCAGATCAGTATGCTCATAAGCTATGTAAAACAGCGGGCATAGTAAGTGTTTCCAAGCATTATCGATACAAAAAGCCAGGAGATCCTTATCGCATTTATCCAAATCTTCTGCTGACAGGATTAGATATAACAGGACCTTTACAGTGTGTTGTAAGTGATATGACCGCATTTCATTTAAAGGGAAGTTATTATGAACTAACACTTTTTATGGATTTATGGAACAATGAAATACTTTCATATTCACTTTCATCACGAAAAGGTGATCGTATGACATATATTCACGGATTAGCATAATATATATGTCTATTTTAAAAAATAAGTTAAAAAAAGCTGTGTTACAATCATTAACACAGCTTCAATACTCCCAATTATTTTAATTGTCTTTGTGGTAATCTATTAGAAATACCAAACCATATCACATTACAGTGGCGTTCTAACCTCTATTAAATTACCATCTAAATCATAGAATCTAACCACTTTTTGCCCCCAGCTGTAAGTCATAAGATGGTTAACATATTCAATTTTTGGATATAGTTTCTCTAGCTTCTCAACAAAAGCTTCTATGTCTTTCTCTTCAAAATATAACTCAGTTGAATTATTTTTGTGAGCAATATCTTTATTCACAAATTCACACCATATTTTTTCATCCTGCAGCACAAGCCCTTCTGTCATAATTACATTTCCATCACTATCAAGTAATACTTCAAGTCCAAACAAATCATGATAAAATTTTTTGGCTAATTCTATATCATTAACAACAATCAAAATATTTTTCAGTTTCATAGCTTATACCTCAAATAGTTATCACTCTCAATTCGACAAACTGGAATTTGTATTATTGGTTATTATATTTGGCGGTTTGTTCTTTCCAGTATGCCATAATATTTTCAACCATTGTAATACACTCATTTTTAGCAGTAGTTTCATTATATTCTTGCATATTGCTGAAAATATGTCCGCATGGTTCTAAATCATCATCTTCAAAACCACCACAAACGCCAACAAGCCATTTACCAAGCAACGACGCTTTGAATTTGAAAATGTAATAATGCATTTCATTAAAATCAAATTCACCTGCACATTCAATTTTGAAAGGCTTTTTTCCTAATTCATGAGGGTCAGATAACCATTCAATCATTGCTGTTTGTGCTGCGTATAGCTGTTCCTTATTCATTTCCATATACCTCCAAAAATTCCGATTTGTTTTACCCATTTTAACATAAAACTCACCCAAGTTAAAACTACAATTATCAATCATTCTACTCTCCCTGACACCAAGTGCCACAAAAGTGCCCAACTTGCCTACAAACATTCCCAGTGTTTATGCGGGTTTTCAAAATCACAATAATTAATGCATGGAAATAATAAAGAATGAATTTCTTCACAAGACGACCGTTCCCCTCCTAGTCAGTAGGCACGAAAAGAAAAAAGGGAATGGTTTTTCAACCATTCCCATCTTAATGAGCCCACCGGGGTTCGAACCCGGGACACCTAGATTAAAAGTTGTTAGATTCCTTGCATTTCCCTGGTTAAATGAAAATAGAAATGCCGTATTTATGCGGTTTTCCGGTTGTTTTTCTCTCCGGTATTTGATAATATATGTTTGGAGTGCTACCAACAACGGTAGGCGGTTAGTCTTTCATCTTCTCAGAAGGGAGGTGATTGACATGGTTACATATTCTGATTTAATACAGTTTGTATTAATGATTGTTTCAATCATTATGCTTGTTGTTACAGTATATAATAAACCAAAAAAATAACCGCCCCAGTCCGGAAAACTAAGCGGTTATTTTTTAACACTTATTGTAAGGACTAACCGTCTATCGGTAGCACTCTTTTTACATTTTTATATTATCATTGTTATGTTACATTGTCAATTTTTATGTCTGTTTATTCAATCTCTGAAGTAAATAACTCTTCCTGGTTCTTTAATATCTAACAACTTTTTAATTGTTTCATAAGTAATTTGAATTAAAAAATAATCGCCCTCAGCCAAAGGATACGGTTATTTTTTAATAACTTAAAATCTAAAGGCTAAACTGTTTATTGGTAAGTCTCTTTGTATTATTATAATACTCTATTCATATTTTTATGTTAAATGTCTGTTTATCCAATCTTGGAAGTAAATAACTCGTCCTGGCTCTGCTCCTGATCTTTAATATCTAATAGCTTTCTAATGGCTGCTTGTGTTCCTGGATCAGCTGCATCATATGCTTCTTGTATCTTGTTTTCGTTTTCTATTCCCAGTAATTCATAAACTGTTATATTTAATAATTCACATATGGGAACTATGTATTTTATTGGTGGCTCTGTCCCTCTATTATGCCAATTAGTTATTACATTGTTCTTTACATTCAAGTATTTGGCTAAATCTGCATTTTTTATATTTTTTTTCTCCATTATTTCAAATATCTTTTCATTTACTGTCATTTTACCCCTTTCATTTATATTCACATTTGGGAATATTCTTCTTGACTATGTTCACAATTGGGAATATAATATACCTGTAATCAAATAAAGATAGTTTCAAACCGTGATTCACCGCTACAATTGCGGTTTGTCTATCTTAACAAATAATTATATCAAAGGTCTGGCAATCTAGCAATGTCGGAGCAGCTCGGAAAAGAGGTATTTTATGATTTTAAAAGATGTTTTTACGGGTGAACAAATTGATATGCTTAAGAGTGATTTAAGTGATCATGATTTGTTTACCCTTCTTTTTTTGAATGATGAAGAAAAGCATAATTTTTTCAGAAATTTTAGAAGTACCTGGTTAGCAAAGTATGATGAATATTTAACTCGGTTTAATTATTTATATGAGGAATCTTTAAAATATAAAGATTCTGATAAAGTTAAGTATATCGGTTATTGTGATCGTACTCATTCTGTTTTTCTTGATATGGATCGTTGCATGAATTTTGTTAGAATCTATGACATTCTTCTTGATTTTATTTGATAGTTTTGCGAGCTATGCGCCTTAACTTTATATTTTTACATTTCTCCCTTTTTTATCGAAACGCTGTCAGAATCGACCTGATAGCGTCGTGGTTGGGTTAGCCGCCAATCGCCTGATGATGATAGGCTAGAAAGGATACAAGATGGAAGATTTTATAACAATTTTAAGTGTAGGAAGACCTTATGACATTGCTCCAGAGAGTGGAGTCGGTGATCATGTTACTGGCTGCACAATGTCTTATGTAACTACACAGGATATTGCAGCTAATCATATTGATGAAGAGACTGGCACTCTTGGATATGCTCCATTGAAAGAGCGTATGCCTGTAGAGTTCTATGAGCGTGCAAAGTCAAATGGTCTTCCTGCTGTTGCTAAGGTTGTCTATGGTATGAAGAGCTCGGGAGGAAAACAGACTCTTTATATTAAAGGTCTTGACTTCGTACCAGTGTCAGGAGCTGCAAAGGCTTCTAAGTAGTTATCACATTTGGGGTTGTGCAAGAATCACAGCTTTCAAAATGGTAGTGATAACCCCACATAATGTCATTACAGGATTGAGCTGCCAGGGAATTACTCCTTTCCCTGGTGGTATGCCTGAAACCTTGTATATTTACTTAGGCGCATGAAAATACATGAGTCGTGTGCTTATTAAGTGTAGAAGGGAGATGTACATATGTCTTTTGCATTTATCAGTTGGCTGATATTTGGTCTTGCTGTTCTGCTCTGGGTAGTTATTCTTGTTGTATTTGTTATTGTTAAGATAAGAAATGCTGTGCAGCGCAAGAAATACAGTGTTAAGCAGGATGGAGATGTTTCAACGGAATATGAAAGCAGAGGTTTGCATTAACAAGCTTTCTTCTTTCTCCGCTGTCCTCCTCTCCCGGCTGCTGTGCGTGACTTAAATGTTTTGTGTGCGCCCCGGCGCAGGTATATACATATATTCCGGAGTTTTCTCAAAACAACTGGAGAATTAAGCGGTTCTTTACCTAAACGGAATATGTAAACCCTGCGGAATGTTAACCCTACGTAAGGCGTTACCGGTTAATTCGTAAGGCGTTAGACAAGGGTCCGGGAATGTAAGGCCCGGAAGTGCCGGGGCGCACACATAAGCGTTTGGTCACAGCCTGCCGGTGAAACTGTAGAGGGAAGAGAACATGTGTATTATGAGAAAAATATGAAGTATATCCGTTTATTCTTCCTGGTCTCGGCTGTGGCGTTAACATTAAATATGTTTTCCGTAACAGCACATGCAGCGGAAACAGAAACAGAATTGCAGACAGTCACCCAGGAAGCATCAAAAGAATCAGTTGGATCTATAGAAGTTAATAATAGTGACACTATATATATTGTGTTTCTTCTCTCTGCAATATTCGGCTCATTAGTTGCATTTGCTTTCTGGGAGATTTTCAGGGGGTAATTATGGCAGATTGTATATTTAAAGGTTTTATGTTTGGTTTCTGGCTTATGATGTTTTCATGTATTGTCGGATATTTAGCCAGAAAAATGCTTTTTACTATTACTGGCTTTTTAAAATAGTATATAGCGCTTTTGCGTTATAAATATATATTTGGAGGTAAATGTTATGAATCCAATGATCGTAGCAGGTGAAGGAGATGCAGTATCCGTACTTCCTGCAAATGTTGTTACAGCACTTCAGCAGGGTGTTGATAAGGTTGCACAGGGAGGCCAGGAAGGTCTTGTCGCAATTCTTCCAGCTGGCTTAGGTGTTTTTGGTTTATTCTTCGGTGTAAGAATAGCTATCAACTTCTTCAAGTCTCTTGCTCACTAATCTAACAGGTTAATGAGAGGAACATGTACCGGAATCACCCCGGTACATTCGTAATTTAGTTTGTGGGATTATTTATATATAGGAGTAGAAAAATGGGATATTTATTATTGCTTATATTTGTCTTAACCTGGTTAAATGTCAGGAAGATAAGAAAAGCTGTTATCTATCTTGCAGTACAGGAAGGATATTCAGGAAGCTTAAAAACAAAGATTCTTGATGTCATAACTGATTATGCTGCAGAACGTAAGACAGAAAAGAAAGTCAGGAAGAAGCAGCAGAAAGAAAAGAAGCTAAAAGATGTAATAGATCGGGAGCTTGCTCCAGAGAGTGAGGTGCAGGATGAAACATCTTATTCTTGAGATTATAAAGGATATTATCTTTACCTTTGTTTTTTATTTTGGGGTTGTTTTTTTTGGTTGTAAAGCATTTGGTGATAATCCTTTTGATTTAAAACTTTTCATTATTGTTTTTATTACGTTCTCTTTAGTCTGTATTAGTTTTGATGTTATTGATTATATTTATGCTAAAAGATCTAAAAATAAGGATGGTGATGATCATGAGTAAGGTTTTACCTGATAACGGTTATTTAATAGGTCTTAATGGTGAAATTGTACCAGGTGATGAAGAATCCGAGTACATAGAACGTTATTTACCTGTTTTTTTGCTTTATTATACTGTTCGTTTAGCTGTTAAGTTTTTACGGGATAATTCAGATAATGATAACAAAAATAAAGAACCAGTTGAAACCCAACAAGATTAGATATATAATCATCTTGCCGATTATATAAGTAGATTGGGGGGATTTGATGATTGGTTTGGCTGCTGATGGTCGGTTGTTTGGACTGGATGTACAATTATTATTTGATATTGGAGTATCAATTTTTAATATTATTCTTTTAGTTTTTTTAATTGGTGTTCCTATTATATTAATTATTTTTGCTATTAAGTATTTTAAGCAAAAAAATAACTATTATAAAATTAAGACTGAATTTTATAAAAATCATATGAATGACAGGCAAGATTAATTTCTTGTCTGTCTTTTTTTATTTAAGGGGGTTTATATGAAAAGAATCGGCTCTTTTTCTCTTGCTATAATTGTTTTTACTTTATCTATTGTTTTGTGTTTTCCTGATATTTCATTTGCTGATGATGCTACAACTTTGTCTAAGTCTAAAGATAATCCATTTGGTTATTCTTCATCAGAAGCTCAATCTTATGTATCTGCTCATAAGGATATTTATGATTCTGATCATATTCTCTTATTTTCTTATACTCCTACTAATACATATAATTGGACTTATTCTCAAGTTGGTAAGAATTCTTTGCATTTATCTGATAATCAATTAGTTGCTTTTCTTATGTCTAAAAAAACAATAACTGCTTATGCTTCTATGTTTGTTTCTGTTTTGTCTAATAACAATGTTACAAGAGGTTTATTGTCTAGCGTTGGTATTGCTACTACTGGAGATTCTGATTCTCTTGTTAATGTTATGGATAAGCTTACCGGCAATTACAACTATTTAGATTCTCTTAATTATGACGAGGACAGCCAGACAATAACAATGAGCAATGATAATGGCAGCGTTGACAAGTTAAGGGAAGAGATTAAGAAATATTATTATGATTCTATCGGCTGCTTTTATATTAAAAGTTCTGGCAAACCTTTTAATGCTGTTAATAATTTTAAAGATAAATATGAATATGATGATGATTTAAATTCTGACCTTACTGCTTCTAACAATTATGATTGTGCTATATCTTTTAAACAATATAGTGATTTTACTATAAATTATTTTTGGGATGATTCCGATTTTGCTTATCTCTTTTTTGATAATTGCGGCAATGGTACAAGTTATTATCCTAAAGTTCTCGCTTATTCTAATGATGGTTTAACTAAGCATAATCCATGTATGTCAATGAAATCTTTTTATGGTACTTATATAAATAAAACTGACGATTCGTTTAGAAGTAATAAGTATATTGGAATGTATAACGGTTCTAATATTGTTCCACTTTGTAATAAAGATAATATAGCCGAAACTAATTTTCTTGCTTCTAAATTTGATTGTGGTGGATATTTTACTAGTTATACTTTGATTTACTATAGCAAAACAGGCAAACCTTTTACTCCTTTTAAGTCTTATTCTTCTTATTATAATTTTATTAACGGCGACCAAAACGCTTATTTATCTTCTACTATAGAAAAGACTGGGGAAGATATAACATTTTCAATCAAAGATATGAATGCAAATCTAGGTAATAAATTGGACACTCTTATTGATTCTATTAATAGTAATAAAAGCAATATGTCTGCTGATGAATTGCAGAACGCTATTGATAAAGGACTTGAAGACTTAAATAAAAATACAGAGGATATTAAGGACAACACAAGTGATATTCTTGACACTTTGAAAGAGCAGAATAATATCTTGCTGCAGATTCTCGGTGTAACTGAATACATTGCATACCAGACAACAAAGGATGATGGTTCTTCTTACACTAAGACAGATTTAACAAATACAATAAATAAAATTTATAACGGTCTTGGTAATGCGATTCTTTACGGTAAGAATACGCTGACTGATTCCGGTGACAGTTCTGGAGCTGCTTCTCAATCTTCTATTGTTACCAGGGAAGATTTTAAATTGTCCAATAATATATATACATCCTCCGGCTCTGGTGTTTCTCCTGGTACTCCGGTTGTTGCTTATTCATTAGATGATTATTCTGTTTATGATGATTCTAATGATTATGATGTTGGTATTGCAGCACAAGATATTAATAACATGGATATACATGACGGATTGTTTGGAAAGTTTCCTTTTAGCGTTCCATATCAGCTCTATGAGTGGCTTCAGGTTCTCCAAGCGGATCCGGTTGCTCCTAAATTTGTTTATAATTATGGTTTTTTAATTGGTCATAAAGGCGAACAAAAATATGATCTTACAATTGACCTTAGTATATATGAATCCTGGGCGAATGTTTGTAAGTCTTTCCTTCGTTTGGCCTTCACTCTTGCTATGTCCTTGTTTCTTTATAAAAAATTTAAGGGTAATTCTATTTTTTAGGGGGTGATATTATTAGTACATTTATTACGGCTGTTTTGTGTTCTGTCCTTGTTAATTTTCTTATTAATTTTTTTGGTGGAATTATTGAATTCATGTTAATTACACAGAATCTAATGCCAACTGATGTATTTAAAGGTCTGCTTGATGTTAATTCTGAGATTTTTATGGCTTGGATTCCTCAAATTAATTGGTTCGTTCCATTAGATTATGCTGTTACTTTATTTGGTGCATTTGTTGATGCATATGCTGGTTATATTATTTATGTTTATGCTCGCCGGATTCTTAAAAGTATCGTTTCAGGCGGTGGTTTTTTAAAGATTCTGACTGTTTTCTTATCAGAATAAATTTTTTTAAGTGGGGTAAAAATTATGTCAATTGAATGTTATACAGGAGTACCCGGAAGCGGAAAAAGCTATCATACGGCCAGACGCATATATGACGCTCTCCGCTCCGGTGTTAATGTAATATCAAATCTTAATATTAATACTTCTATAATACCGCCTAAAAGCTCAAAAAAGGCATTAGGAAGCTTTATATATGTACCAAATGCGCAGTGGATAAATTCATCTATATTCCTTAAGTCGCCCATCGGTGGTAAGAGTGTCTGCAATGATACATTTTCTTACATATATGGCCTTGAGAATTTTGCGCTGCAGTTTCATAAGCGTAATAAAAAAGGTCAAATTTATGAGCACCAGACACTTATTATTCTGGATGAGTGCCAGACAATATTTAATCCCCGAAGCTGGAACAAGAAGGACCGACTGCAGTGGATAGAATTTTTCACTATGCACCGTCATTTTGGTTATGATGTTATTCTTGTTACCCAGAACGATAAGATGATTGATAAACAAATCCGGGGTATTCTTGAGACGCAGGTGCTGCATAGAAACATTTCCAAATATAAAGCATTTGGTAAACTTCTTGCAGCTCCCTTTGGCGGGAATCTGTTTATGTGCATCAAAAGTATGTACGGAATGAGCAAAAAGGAGAGTCATATAAAAAGCTCCCTTTTGTTTGGTTCTTCCTTCTACTTTTCTTTGTATGATTCTTACACCCTTATTAAGTGATTTATGCGTGTGCCGGGAATGCCGGGCGAAGCGTAAGACATAACCGGCACACGCAAAAAATCGACGGAATTTGGGGTTTGACCACGGATATGTACTACGTGGTCGCAAAATCTTAATAATAATACACTCAAACTAGCTTAAAATCTATGTTTTTTATTAAAAATATCGTTCATTGAAAATGGCTTTTTAATGAATTTTTGAGGGGGATAAAATGAGCTTAATTGAAAAGGAATTAAACGACGGTGATAATAAATATTGGTTCTATCGTAAACAACAAAAAAATCTGCATAACATAGATTCATTTTATTATTCTGTTATGCTTAATAATGATTTTATTGAGCCTGGTGATGAGAATGTTCATTTTTTTCTTACACAATTGGATGCTTTCAAAAATAGGTGTCTGGAATCTAATGAAATTTATGGAGAAATATATACTCCATTCGATCCGCTTGACTTCAGATGTTCTGATAATCTTGTATATGCTATTGGTAAGGGTAATTATGCGCATATATACAATCATGTAATATCTTGTCCGGATGTTTATGATATATATATTGCTTCTCATGTTCCAAATGCTGATACTCCACAGATTGTTGTTCAGATCCGTTCTAAAGAATTATGGCTATCTGGTGTTAATAGTATATATAAGCGTTCCTTTGATGCTGTATCTAAAATATGCAGCTTGTATCATTTGAATATTAAAGAGGTCAACGAAAATAGAACAGATTTCTGCTGGCATACTAATTATCTGGCGAATCCTGAAAAGTATTTTAAAATAGATAATTTCGCTAAGATGCAGGTCAGTCATTTTAAAGGTTCTAATATGCATTATGCTTTTCTTGCTAATGATGGATATGAAAATGATTATATTGCACTTGGTAAGCGTGGGGATAAATGCTTTGTCCGTATGTATCTGAAGACTAAAGAAGTTGTTGAAATGGGCTATAAGCCGTGGTTTATAAATCTTTGGTTTTTCAATGAGCTTATATCAAGGTATGATAAATATGTTCTTGAAAACTGTTTTGATTTGAGGAATTGGAAAGTAAAAGACATTATCCGGTTACAATTTTATTATGACTATGGTCAGAATGAACAGTATAAACAAATGTGTTATGCTGCTATGGAGTCATATTTTAGAAAAGGTTCTTGTAATTGGGACTATGTTGGTAAGTTAGCAGATAAACTTACTCCAAAAATAACTACAATTATGAATGTTGAGTTTCAGGTTATGAGAAAAATGTCCAAGTCATTTTGTCTTATAGATCTGCATCCTTCGCATAAGGTAGATCATAGAATCAACATGTTTTTAGAAAATCATGAGCTTATCACAGATTATCTTCTTACTTCTGTTCTTCGTCTGGTTGACAGAAATACAGCTTTAAAGAAGTGTAAATGTACTGATACACCATTTTGGCAGTCTATAAAGCGTACAAAAATGATTGATGTTAGAAAGAAGAATAAAAATATATCTCCTTTGCTTCGTGAGTATTCCAGGGAGCATAATATTGAGGTTGTTAAGAACAGCTTTATTAATAAGGCTATTACATTGGGAATCTATACACATGGAATTGATTATAAAGAGGATATCCAGACAACAATTGCTGATAATCTTTGTTTGCTCAATGATAATGATGTAAAGCGTGCTGAACGGTATCGTTCTAAGGTCTCAACCCGTCTTAATAAAAAGGATTGGGAGGGTGATTTTAATGCAGCGTATAAGTGATTATATTAAACTGTTTATCCAGGATAGAAAAGTATATTGTGAAGATGTTACTGTACAATCTTATATCTTCTATCTTGGCCGTTTTACAAAGTGGCTTGATTCTGATGATTTTGATTTGCTTAATAAGCAGACTTTAAGAGATTACATATATTCTTTAAGATATCGAATGAAGAATACAAGCATTGCAACAAATTACCGCCCTGTAAAAGCATTCTGTAAATGGCTTTACCAGGAAGATTACCTGGAGAAAGATATTACAATAGGTGTTAAGCTGCCAAAAAAAGATGCAGCCATTGTTGAACCTCTCACGGATCAAGAGGTACATCAGATTGATGATACTATAATTAACAAGTCTGTGAATAAACACATAGCATTGAGAAATTATTGTATCTTTCATCTTGCTCTTGATTGTGGACTTCGTAGAAAAGAGATTGTTCAGCTCCGCAGGATGGATATTAAAAGTGATAGATTAATAATACATAATGCTAAGAATAATAAAGATCGGATTGTATTGCTTCCTAGATTCCTGTATTTTAGTTTACGTAATTATTATAATGAATCACATTATGCTCATGATTATGTAAAGAATAGTTTAACTTGTGTGTTTCTGGATATGTATGACAATGAGCCAATAACCTTAAATACAATCAAATGTTTTTACCAGGACTTAAAATCATTGTCTGGAATAGATAGGATTCATGGGCATTTATGCAGACATACTTTTGCAACTTCTTTTCTTCAGTATGGCGGAGACATGGAGAAGCTGCGTTTATTTATGGGACATGCTGATTATGAAATACTAAAAAACTATCTACATTTATCTTTGATCTATCCTGATGTCTATAAGTTGGATGATATATTCTTTAAGAAGCCAGACACCTAGATTCTTTTTGACTTCTGCAGATAGTAATAAAAAAGACTTGCTTATTGGAATAAATCCAGTAAACAAGCCTTTTAATGAGCCCACCGGGGTTCGAACCCGGGACACCTAGATTAAAAGTCTAGTGCTCTACCAACTGAGCTATGAGCCCACAATATATACTAAATATAAGCTGCTATCTATTTCAATCATCCAGCTTCGGATTCTGTCTACCGAGCTGGGCTAGCTGGATTCGAACCAGCGTAATGCAGGGATCAAAACCCTGTGCCTTACCGCTTGGCGATAGCCCAAGAAATAAAAAAAGGGTGGGTACAGGGATTCGAACCCTGGACCTTCAGAGCCACAATCTGACGCGCTGACCAGCTGTGCTATACCCACCATAATGCAAAAGTCATAAGCTACTGGCCATGACTCATAAAAAAAAGTGTGCCCGGGGGGATTCGAACCCTCGACCCACGGCTTAGAAGGCCGTTGCTCTATCCAGCTGAGCTACGAACACACAAAGCGGGTGATGGGAATCGAACCCACGTATCTAGCTTGGAAGGCTAGTGTTCTACCATTGAACTACACCCGCATGATTGCTTAACAGTGTTTAGATTTATGATTATCTAAGTCGGGGTGACAGGATTCGAACCTGCGACCTCTTGATCCCAAATCAAGCGCTCTAGCCAAGCTGAGCCACACCCCGTTTTTGTTTCTTGCGTTTGCTCTGTTCCGCAACGCAAGAATGATTATATTATAAGGTGTACTATCTGTCAACACTTTTTTTGAATTTTTTTAAATTTTTTTCAAAAATTTCTCCACAAATCTGTGAACCCGCATATTTACTGGGTTTATACATATCTCAAATCAAACGTCATTTCGCCATTATCATCAATTTCTAACATAATATATGTGCATCTTTTGTCTGCCTGACGTGGATATGAGATACTTCCAGGATTAATAAATGTCAGTTCATCTTCAACCAGAATCAATGGTCTGTGAGTATGTCCAAACATAACTATATCTATTCCCCTTGCTATACACTCCTCCCTGAGAGTCTGTAAATCAAGTGAAACACAATAATTATGACCGTGTGTTAATAAAATTTTCCTACCGGCAAGCTCAATTTCACGTTCTCTTGGAAGTGGTGAAAAAAAGTCATTATTACCTGGTACCATTATTGTTTCACACCCGGCAAGCTCCTGTATTATATCTTCTTCCCCTTCGATATCACCAAGATGGATAAGTAAATCGAATGGCTGCTCATTATATATTGCCTCTGCCAGATTACCGTGTCTTCTATGTGAATCGCTAACAATCATTATCCTCTGCATAAAACCTCCAGAATGAGCCAATTAGAGGCACTCATCCAGTTCTTTCTTTATAAGTTCAAGTGCCTTACCTCTGTGGCTTATCTTATTCTTCTCTTCAGGATCAAGCTGTGCTGATGTTTTACCATATTCTGGCAGATAAACTATAGGGTCATAACCAAAACCGTTCTCTCCAACGATTTCCTTGCTTATAAGCCCCTCCATTGTGCCTCTCTTGACAATTTCCCTTCCATCAGGAAAACACACCGCTATGGCACATACAAACCTGCCGCTTCTGTCCTGCCCTTCAACACCCTCAAGTCGTTTAATAAGAGAAGCATTTTTAATATCATATGATGTATCATGTCCCATATATCTTGCAGAATACACGCCAGGCTCTTTATTAAGATAATCAATTTCAAGTCCTGAATCATCTGCCATTGTAAGCTGCCCTGTAAGTTTACAGACAGCTCTCGCCTTAATCAGCGCATTTTCTTCAAATGTAGTGCCATTTTCCTCCACATCTAGGCCAATTCCAGCATCCTTAAGAGAAATAATATTATATTCTTTAAGAATTTCTTTAACTTCCTTAACCTTGTCCTTATTATTAGACGCTAAAATAATTGTAGTCATAATTATCTGTCCTGTCCCTTCTCTTTCTTAGGTGGCTTTGGTCCCTGGAATGAGTAAAAATATGTCTTTAACATTCCATTATATATCTTTCTGTTCTTATCCGGCTTTCTGCCAAAATATTTGACAGCATCCTCATATGAAGTAATCATATAGGCTGACCATGAATCTAGCTTTGCAAACTGTCGTCCAAATGCAGAATATATTCCAGGAAGTGTTTCCTTGTCCTCAAGTCTTTCACCATAAGGCGGATTAGTTATAATAAAACCGTATTTCTTATGATGGCTTAGTTCTGCCACGCTTCTTTCCTGAAAATGTATTAATTTCTCTACACCGGCATTCTCAGCATTGCTTCTTGCCTTCCTGATAACATCTGCGTCAATATCAAAACCCTGAATATCTGTTTCAACATCAAGATTAATCATATCCTCAGCTTCATCAACAGCATCATACCACAATTGCTTATCAATTATATTAGTCCACTTCTGTGCAGTAAACTTACGATTCATTCCCGGTGCAATATTAGCTGCTATCATAGCTGCTTCAATTGGAAATGTACCACTTCCACAAAATGGATCAACAAGAATTCTGTCACTTTTCCAAGGAGTCAGCATAATAAGAGCAGCAGCAAGTGTCTCAGATATAGGAGCTTTTCCAGCTGCCGGCCTATATCCTCTCTTATGAAGTGAATCACCTGACGTGTCAAGTGCAATAGTGACAATATCTTTCATAATAGTTACTCTTATAGGATAAGAATCACCATCTTCCTCAAACCATCCGATTCTATAATGCTCTTTAAGTCTCTCTACAATTGCTTTCTTAACAATTGACTGGATATCAGAACTGCTGAACAGTTTACTGTTAACAGAATTAGCTTTGGTAACCCAGAATTTACCATTCTTAGGTATGAATTTCTCCCATTCAAGGTCTTTGGTTTTATCAAATAGCTCTGTAAATGTTTCAGCCTTAAATTGGCCCACTTTAATCAAAATACGCTCTGTTGTCCTTAAATTGATATTAGCACGGCATATGGCCTCAGAATCGCCCACAAAAGTGACCTTTCCATCTTCTACTGATGATATATCATATCCAAGATCATATATTTCTCTTTTTAATACTGATTCCAGGCCAAAATGGCAGGGAGCAATTAATTCGTATGTATTCATATATCCTCCAAATGTACATTTATATATATATTAATGCCTATGCAAATGAGTGTCAATCCGTTAATTGATTACACAATTTCCCTTATATGCCTCAAATCCTCCAACCACTGTCTTACATCGATATCCGAGTCTTGACATTTTCTCGCATACAATCAGACTTAACGCGCCTTTATCACAATAAAAAATATATGTTCTCTCTTTATTACTGAATAATCGTCTGAATTCATACGAAACTTTTCCGTATCGGAATATATTATTTATATCTGCCATCAGCTTATTATATTCATAATGTATAGCACCCTTTATTCTTGCCTGTAAGAATTTGGCTTCTTCTCTTATATCTATTATTGTTACATAGGGATCATTTACATAATAATCTATTTTTCTGGAACTGACCATTTCACATGACATATGTTACCTGCATAATATAGATTTTATTATATTATACTTTCATTATATCGTTTTATTACCACTTTGTTATGTAAGGCCGCGTATGCGACCCATATTCTGACTAATAGCAATCAGACTCATCTGAACCTGATTT
>OOCH01001372.1_pt1 | contig 19492 bp, 13 predicted proteins | sample 1671641 | NCBI WGS metagenome assembly OOCH01 (sample SAMN06348177, study PRJEB24527) | human gut metagenome | biome: human gut; feature: ankylosing spondylitis patient; material: feces | host: Homo sapiens | place: China | collected 2015-10
GACTTCCAGATGATCTTTGAAGTCGATAGCAAATAATTTTACGAATGGATTTTCCATAAGAATGCCTCCAATTCTGATAAAGAAAAAGGGCACAACAGCGTCAACTGTTGTGCCCCATGATGTGAAAATTACGGATTGAGCAGAAAATCAATGATGTTTCGATGAATGATTCCGTTTCGGCTTAAATTCATCAAATCACCACTGATAACATACTTAGGATAGTTGTCGTGCAGCCGCTCAAGATTACCGAACTCCCGTTCTTCATCGGCGGGAGTGATCAGGTAAGCAACCTGAATATAGAGCTTTTCATCTCCACGGTAGCAGATAAAATCAATTTCGGTGTCGTCCAGCTTGCCGACCTGAACTTCATAGCCACGGCTCCGCATTTCCAGATATACGATGTTCTCATACAGCTTGTTGCTGTCAAGCTTTTCGCTTTTCTTGATAACATTCCGCAGGCCAAGATCGACTGCATAGTACTTTTCTGTGCTGGACAGGAGCGTTTTTCCTTTGATATCATAGCGGCGTGCATTCAGAAGGATAAAGGCTTCCTTGAAATAATCAACGTAGTTCAGTACGGTAGCAGTGGTTGTCTTGATTCCTTCCGAAACCATGCGTCCACTGATATTACGGGCAGAAAACGGATTGCCGATATTGTCCAGCAGGAATGCAAGGACATTACGTAATGCGGTCTGTTCGCGAATATTGTGGCGCAGCATGATGTCACGGACAATGATAGCCTCGTAAAGATCGTCCAGATAGGTGGTGATTGAATGATCGTCAGGGAGGAAGAAACGCTGCGGAAAACCGCCGTACTTCAAATAGTCTGCGAAGAGCTTTTCATCCGAAGTATAGGTTCCGTTTTCAATGCATTGCTGTTTTGCTTCGGCCAGCGAAAAGGGGAAAACCTGAATCTGGATGTATCGTCCGGAAAGATAGGTTGCCAATTCGCCGGAAAGCAGCTTGGAATTGGAGCCGGTCAGGTAAATATCACAATCGAAATCGACACGAAGAGAATTGATTGCAATCTGCCAGCGCTCCACCTCCTGAATCTCATCCAGAAGAATATAGATTTTGCCGGTACAGCCTTCCGCTTTTTCTGCGATGTAGTCGTAAAGCGTTTCTGCAGTACGGGTGTTGCGGAAGCGCATGGACTCAAAATTGGCCTGAATAATGTTCTGTGCGGGAATGTTGCGCTGGAGGAGCACGTCCTTGATCTGACCGAGAAGGACTGTTTTTCCACAGCGCCGGATTCCAACCAAAACTTTGATCAGATCCTGATCGATAAAAGGAATGATCTTATCCAAATAACTTTTGCGCAGAACCATCGTGCATCACCTCATATTCTTATCTTAGCATACAATTATTGTTGTGTAAACAGTATTGTACTTTTCTATTAAACAAAAATAGCTGAAGCGCAAATTTTGTGTGCCTATAGACGTACAAAAATTATGCTGCATGGATAATGGTAAACCTGCGGCTGCTTACATTCTTGCTGTACCGATTGAAAATATCGGGCTGTTCCTTCTTCAATCGCTGGGAATCCACACGTTTACTTTCGGAGGACACCCAAGATACCTTATAGCCCGGTGCTGTGCCATAGGCGGCATCTTGCATTTGCAGCTTGACCTGTTGCTCGATGGCAGTCTTTTCCTGCTCCAGCTGTTCGATCTGATCAGAAAGCTCCTGCCGCTTATCCAACAGGTCGCGGATGGGATTCAGATCGGCAGTTTTGTTTCTATCATCTGCAGAGTACAGCTGATTGATCTGCTGTGTATCCCCCTCGCTTCCGGTAGGTACAGGCGGAATTTCGGGCATCACGTTGTATTTCCAGAAGTGCTCTTCCTTGGCAATGAGGTTGTTCAGAACTTCTTTGTCGGTTGTGATTTTGTGAATCACCAGTTCTTTTCCGAAAATAAGAGCAGCAATGTACCAGCAGTCGAAACCGCTGACAGCCAGATAGTGGTCAACCTGCGCCAGATAGTGAGCCGGGATTTTCCCATCAGCCCACTTGTCCGCAGAAAACGGTGAAACCGTTTTGCACTCCAATCCTGCTTTCTGACCAACGATCAGACGGTCAAAGTCTGCCAGAAGCAGCGGATGTTCCTCACTCTGGTAAATGGCATTTGCACGGCGTACTTTCAGACCGGTGGCCTCGGTGAAGCGCTGCGCTACATAATCCTCCAAGTCACGGCCCTGCCGCATAGCCTCATTATCGATGTTCTCAATAGTTTCGCTGTTTTTGTCGCAGTAAACCTGAAAAGCAGAACGATAGGGATTTACACCCAGAATGGCACCTGCATCGGTGCCGGTAATACCGCACTTGCGGTAGCGGAGCCAATCCTCTTTGGACAGGTTCAAAGTAGAAATCAATCTTTTCATGCACTTTGCATCCTTTCTCTCATAATTGATTCGGTAATGATGAAGTCGTATTCCACCAAGTCTTTCATAATGGTGGAAAAGTCGGCAGCTAACGAATGGCAAGAGCCAACCCACAGGTCATAAAGAAAATCCAGAATATTATTTTGCACCCTGAGATGGTTCCAGTAGCGCTCCTCCAGTCTGCCCTCGGATTCCAAAACAATAATGGCGGTGCTGATGGTACTTTTCATCGTGATCTCATAAGCCATGGTAACGCTGATTTCAGAAGCACTCTTCTCAACGTTGTCAAAAAATTCCGTGAATTCCCTGAAAATGCGGTTATTTACATCATTCATGGCTTGCTCCTTTATGCTGCTGCCAGCACCATCTTGTAAGCCTTGTCGATCATGGGGTTGCCCTCTGCGGTGCGCAGGAACAGGTTTTCGTTGTAGTTTTTGGTCTTGCGGAGAGGGTCTGCGTGGGTAGCAAAATCAGAGACTGCGTTGATAAAGCGCCAACCGTTCTTGCCGACCCATTCCAGATCCGGTGCGTTGTAGTAGCGAGCCTTCAGCTCTTCCTGCAGGCGCAGATTATTCTTCCGCTGGCAATCGGACAGGTCCTCAGAAATCGGGAAAAACTCATTGATGAATTCCTGCACCTTGTGATCGGATAAATCAATACGAGCCAGCTCTTCGCCACGGTTGCCGAGTTCAACCATATAGTTGCTGGCCAGCTGCAGGGTCTCACGGGCATCCTGCACCCGCAGCAGAACATTTTCGGTGTGGCGTGCAGTCCAGCTGCGCTTTGCTGTATTCAGCGCAAGGTTCAGAGTATTCTGGCAGACCACACGGATTGGAGTCATGGCCACTTTCACACCAGAACTTCCGTCATGACTGTTGAAGATCACAAGATATGGTACTACTTGATCTCCAGCGATAAGATATTTCCTCGGAAGCCTTGCCAGCATCCAGACCTTCTTGCCGCCCTGCAAAGAACCGGCAGTTTCGTAAGTAACGCCCTCACCCAGCAGGTCATCGGTGAACTGAAATGCTTCTTCGTTCTGCACAATGCGGTAGCGGTCAGACACCACACCCAGAACAGCATCATCGGTGCTGCGGACATTGGCGCGATAGCCGGGGATCATAGCACCCGTGCCGGAATAGATATTGCGGCTCTCCACCTGCCAATCCAGATCGGCCAGCTCCAAGGCTTCACGGCTTGCAGGGGCATCCATGATGATACGGCCAAGGCCGTGCCAAGGGGTCTCACGGACAGAGAACATCGTTTCAACATTTGCGGGCATAGTAAAATCTCCTTTTCAGTGTATTTTGCTCAATCGTTGTTTTCCATTTCTTCAGCGATGCGGACGAGGACTTCCACCAAGACGGTGCCAACCTCTTTGACGATTTCGGACCAAAAGTTCATAATGCTTTCTCCTTTCTGCGCAGCTGCGCTTTAAAATACGATGGTAATAATGATAGTGATGGTGCGGAATAACAAAGTGCTCACCTCCAGACATAAAAAAGCCCCTGAGTCTTTCGACTCAGAGGCTTTGGATCATGATTATTATATCTGGGTGAAAAATGGGAGTTTAAGAATGACTGCTGTACACATTAAAAGGCGAATCTAAATTTTTATAGCTTTTTGAGCTGAGATTAATTGCGTAGAAAATGTTTGCACGGATTGGAATAACTACGCGCGCTGTACTTTTCTTGGAGATTATGTATGAAGGGGAATAGAAGTGGCGCAGGAGCTTCCTTATAAGGAAATGGACGACCCGTGGATATTGAAAGCAGAAATTCTGGACAAGCCCCTGAAGCCGCATTTTGCAAATGTTCGGGGGCTTAAAACGGTTGAAGAAGTATAAAATAATAATTGGTTGCTAAAAAATAGCTGGATTTGTTGATTTGTGTTCTGATTTGAAGTATTATAAAAAGGGATTTTGTAGAAATAGTCAAAGGCTACTCTTATCTTGGGGTGATTCGGTAATGAAAAAGACTCCGGAGCAAATTCACTATAATATGCAGCGAGTAAAATGCAAAAATACAGGAATTGAGATTTTGTTGAGGAAAGAACTGTGGTCAAGGGGAATTCGTTACAGGAAAAATGTTTCCAAAGTTATCGGAAAACCTGACATTGCATTTTTAGGGAAAAAGGTTGCGGTCTTTTGCGACAGTGAATTCTGGCATGGGTATGACTGGGAACATCAGAAAACAGAATTCAAGAGTAACCAGAGTTTCTGGATTCCTAAAATAGAAAGAAATATAGAGCGAGATAAGGAAGTTAATGAGGCATTGGAAGCCGAAGGATGGGTTGTTCTGCGTTTTTGGGGGAAAGAAATCAAGAAGGATGCAGGGCGCTGTGCGAATTTGATTATCGCTGCTCTCAAGGAGAGAAATTGATGGAACTCAAAACAATAGATTTGTGCGCTGGAATTGGGGGAATCCGCCGGGGCTTTGAGCTGGCAGGAGGCTATACCAATGTAGCATCAGCAGAAATAGATGAGATGGCTTGCAAAACTTATGAGCACCTCTATCACGAAAATCCGCACAATGATGTAACCAGTGAAGAATTTAAGAAACACTTGCAAAAATTACATTATGATGTTCTCATGGCTGGATTTCCGTGTCAGGCATTTAGCAGCGTTGGACTTCAACAGGGGTTTGAAGATAAAACGAAGGGAACGATTTTTTTTGACATCGCAAAGATAATAAAGATGACTCGGCCTAAAGTTGTCTTTTTGGAAAATGTCCAGAATTTGTTGTCACATGATAGAAATGCAACATTTAAAACGATTGTAGATACACTGGATAGACAACTGGGGTATCATATTGTCGGCGTTTCACATAATGAAGAGGGAAGACCACTTTATAAAAGGGCATCTTTTGTAAGAAACTCAAAAGATTTTGGAATTCCACAAAACCGGCCACGTGTTTACATTATTGCGTTCAGCCGGGCATATTTTGGAAATCATCTTGAATGTCTAGATAAACATACTCCGACAGAACGGGTACGGCCTGCAATTTATGCAACATTGAACGACGTGTTGGATCGTGATGTTGAACCGCGTTTCTTCTTATCGGAGGGGTATTTGGAGACATTAGAAAAACACGTTAAAAGGCAGCAAAAAAAAGGATACGGATTCGGATATAGAATTGTTAATGCTCCAGAGATAGAAGTTCCGATTGCAAGTACGTTAATGGCAACGGGTGGTTCTGGAAGAGAAAGAAACCTAATATATGATTCTTATAATGGTGAAAAATATGCCGGAATGGAAGTCAAAGGAAAGTATTCGCCTATTAACAATAAAAATATTCGGACTATGACCCCCTCTGAATGGGGAAGGTTGCAAGGATTTATCGGATATGCATTTATGAAAGACGGACGGGATGAATTTTCATTTCCGGAAGGCGTTCCAAATGTCCAAAAGTTCAAACAATTTGGAAATTCAGTGACAATTCCTGTCATAGAGGAAATGGCCCTTTTTATACAGAAAAGTATCGATGAAATGTATGAATCTTTTTCTAAAACAGAGCAACGGATATTTAGTATGTATGGAAATGAATTTTTGCTTTGTAGCAGATTGTATGAAAGGTTGTCGCGGACACTTCGAGAAGAGACGATAAATAGTTATTTTAATATGGTCTACCATTATAAACTTAATGAATTTCGCATTAAAGACCTTGCAGAGTATTTGGGAGTGACGGCAGCGAGAGCATCGCAAATTATGTCTCAAATTACATGTGCGGGGTGTGCAGGACACACAATAAATGGGGCATATAGGTTCAAAAATTTACTAGACATGAGTAACTGAATGGATGTGATGAAGTGGAATCAATTAGAGATGCGGTTGAAAAGGCAATCAGGAATTGCGATATTTGTTTAAACGGAAATATAATTTCCAGAGAAAAGTTGATGAAAATATATGCGGACTTCATTTTATCAACTATGGAAAAAGAATCACATAACGTCGGAATGGTTCTCCATACGGGATCGGCGTGTTTTGATGTAATGTTAGTTGTATGTGCTGTTCTGACCGACATTTTTTATAATCAAACAGCATCGGACGATGTGATTGCTTCTCTTACACCTGGGGATAAGGTGCTATACTACAGCGGAAAGAAGACGGAGAGCGCTCAAAGGTATACTTTCTGTGGCTTCCTTGATTCTTTAGATGATAAGCCTTCCGATAAGGTGGGAAAATATATTTTATTGGATCAAGGCAAGAACGGAAAAACATATTTAATGAAACAACGCTGGTCTGGAATTGTGCCGTATTGGGGCGAATCTTCCTCTCTTGATGGGAAAGGTCTTAGGAGAGAAAATGGAAAACGGAAGAGGTTTTTTCGCGAAATTTTGGGAATGAGCGAAGCAAAAATACCCAGAACGATAGATACATCTACGGTCCTTGTTATGTCGAGAGAGTGTGCAGATGAACTTATAAATGGACTATCTTTCTGGATCTCAGATGCATGGGTCAGCTTAGCAGAACTGGTTCCGATTGCGTATTATACAGATAGCGATCAGGCTTATCCATATGGAAATAATCCATCAAAAGCAGAACCGGTACTAAAAATTACCGGAAAAATGTCAACCGCACGTAAACTGCTTCTCAAGCGTGAAGGAAATAGAAATGCGGGCCTAATTGTTCTGGGAGATGAATTGATTAGGAGAGGCGAATCTGAACTTCCCGAGTTGATTGAGAGAAAAAGCATTCAATATGTGTACTTGAGTGTTCCGATTGATTCTGATGTTGTCGAGAAATTTGTTGAAAATTATGGTGAGGCAAACATTTTTGCATGTACGAAAGATTTTTTGTTATGTAACTATGTGAAACCAGCCATAAGCAATCCGGAAACAGATGCGCTAAATGCTCAAATCGATGCAATTGTAGACAAGGAAATCAATACGGTTGAATTGCCGAGTTTGATAAGCTGGGATACGTACAGAGAATTTAAAACAGCAATGTACTTTATTAAGTCTGCTGAGTATGAAAGTGACAAAAAAGATGGGTTTATACTTCATGCATACTCATTGATGAAACTATTTATGACATCGGTCTTTTCTGTGAAGGATATGGAGGAGTTAATTGATTCGAAACAATTAGAAGGTATTGATAAGCCGGATACAAGGTTGAGTTGCATAACGGAGTACAGCCACACTTTTCCAGAATATTTGCAAGAAAAGGCTGCAGTTGTAATCAATATTTTGGAAATTGCGTATTTGTCTTTTTTTGATCGTAACCCTAAAGAAAAGGCGCTTGCAGATATTCTTGAAAAGACCACAGCGAAAAATATTGCGATTGTTGTCCCAAAAGCCTACTATAAAGTCTTGATTCAAGCGGTAATGTCAAAGAGTCAAAGCACTAGAGAGCGTATGGGATTTGTGACGGTTGTAACAGCGAATCGATTTAATAATAATGGTATATACGATCTAATTATCGCAGTCGGAAATATTACCGGAACAAAGTTTGATACGTTAAGGTGCCGTTCGGCAAAAGACATTACAATTATTTTATATGATGCTGAGAAGTTCCAATTTCACAAAAAGATAAAGAAATATAAGCAGACAGAGCACTTGTTGAATATGCGTTCTACAATTTCGGTTGATGATGATTATGAAGAAGAGAAAATTGGAATAGAGGAATCGGAGGTTGAAAACATTGAAAAGATAGACCATGAACTTTCGGATTATTTTGATTCGGTGGCAATAAAGGCAGTAAGGAATCATGCCGATTATGCAAATCGTCGAAATACAGCTGATATAATTGCAATTGCAAAATTTGACACTGATGAAGTTGCTTTCTTTACCAAAAACTATAAGGCATATGTTTTAGATGATATCGAGCATACCGTAAAGGAAGTTTCGGCGGCTAATCTTGTTGAAGGCGATACAATTGTTTTTACCAGAAGCAACTCAAAAACACGCGATATAGTTGAAAAACTCTTGGAGGAGATGATTCAAAACAATCTGGTTTCTGATACAGTCAAAAAGGCATATACACAATCAAGAAGATGGAAAAATGTATTGATTGAATACATGAATCGTACTGGTAGGACTCCACAAGAAATTGCAAGTCAAATGATAAAAAACGGTGTTACGGTTCAGGAACATACAATTCGGGCGTGGTTGGATGAGGAAGCTCATACGGTGCGCCCCAAAAAACTGGATTCAATCCAGCAGATTGCACTGATAGCCGGTGATGATGAATTGTTTGACAGAGCGGAAGAATACTTCAGCGCTGGTGATATCATATACAAAATTCGACGCCAGATTTTAACAGCAATCGGGCAGACAATTTTAGGGGAGATTACCGGAAATAATAGTCAAGTGAATCCAATGACAGCGGCTATCGCGGATCGAATTAAGGAAACAGCCGTTGTTGTTCAGGTAGAAAGCATATCTTTTGTAGAAGACGTGGTTCCGATGAGCAGCATTAACAGACCTATTAGCATAGACTGACAGGAGGCCATCATGGGTAAAGAAAATTATCTTCAGGCTCGGGATGAGTACATTGAACTTATCAAGCAGGAACTTCTGGGTCCAGGATCGGAAGTGTCTATTCCGGATAAAGAGCATGAGTTGATTACAAATGCGCCCGATATACGGTATTCTATTGGCATTTTGTTCCCCAAAAACAACAAACTGAATGCGGACAGCGATGATGTAGCTCGTGTTGAAGTTGAAGAGTCGGTAGAGGCTTTGGAAGAAGAACCTGCTGGACAACCTGAAAGCGAAGACAGTCCTAACGAAAAAGCGGCTGCTGTCACCTCTGCTGAAGAAGATAACTTGGATGAGGAAATAAGCTTAGCTTCCCAAAATATGCCATCGTCTTTTGGAATTACCTTTTTAACGTCCTCTGAGCCGCAAATCGTTAACTGCTCTGTTGAATTTGCAACATATCGTCAGGCTAAGGCGGAAGACTGCAAAATTCCATTTTATCCGGAGCATTCTGATACTTATGAAGTTCCGATTTCGCTTTCCCCGTATGTCTATTTTGACAAATCTGACGGGTGCTTGAAACTGCGCAATGGACTGAATCGCAGAACGGTACGAGCATTAAATGAAAAAGATAGCGTTAACGGAGAAGAATATGGGATTTTTCCGGCAATGTATAAACTTTGCGATCAATTAAAAGGCGGGTATGTCAGAGAACCTCATCGTGCTGAAGTTATTGTCAATTTCGGAATGAGTGACTATGCCGACAACAACAAGTGCATCGAAAAAACACAACTGAAGGTTACGGCATTAAAGCGAAAAATTAACAGCGATTTGTACTCTGTAACGTTAATGCTGGTGAATGACGAATCTGCAAATAGAGGTGGAATGTACTGCATTTTTCAGCCGACTGTTACTGTATCGACTGAAAATAATAATTTTCTCTTTAGGGAATATTCCTCTCTGACAGATTTTGATTTGTTAGATGAAGAAGAACAGTCGTTGGCATTACAGTATCGAAACAAAAAGGTTTACGGAACTGGATTGGGAACATCGGTAAATTGGGATATTGATATAACCGGTAGAGGAAAAATTTACAATGATTTCTTTCCGGAAGTAGAAGTTCCGTCTATGGACTTTTCTGTTCCTAGTAATTCTGGAATTGATAAAGAAACACTATCCATGCGCTTTTTGTCGGATTTGGATGAAACCTTGAAGGAAGAAAAACTATCAAGGCTAAAGACAGTCATAGACGCATATGATACGTGGATTAATGAATTGATTAAGAAAAAATCTACATTGGAGCCGCAATTTGATAAAATAGCGACCGTAAATATAGCAGGGTGTCAAAGCGCCTGTAGCAGAATGCTGGAAGGACTTCATGTCCTGGAGCGGAATGATATGGCGTGGTCTGCCTTCTTGTTGGCAAACAGGGCAATGTTTATGCAGCGTATCCATCTTAAGCTTCAGGAACAAACATCAAATATTGATCGGTACCCGGGAGATAAAGAACTTTCGGATATTTTGGATTCACTTGATTATGCTGATCCGAAAGGACTCACGGGTGATAATCATTTTTGGCGCTTGTTTCAGATTGCGTTTTTGCTGATGAGCATAGAATCCATTGTGAATGACGCTTCACCGCAAAGAGAAATTGTTGATTTGATCTGGTTCCCCACTGGCGGCGGTAAAACAGAAGCATATTTGGGATTAACGGCGTTTACCATTTTTTATAGACGCCTTGCGCACCTGCAGGAGTCGGATGGAACGGCAGTAATTATGCGCTACACATTACGATTGCTTGCAGCGCAGCAATTTACAAGAGCATCTACACTGATTTGCGCCTGCGAATATATTCGTCATGATGCAACTTTGCGGAAACCTAAATATGGAAAATATCCACTGGGAGACAAGGAAATATCTATTGGTTTGTGGATTGGTAGCGATCATATTCCAAACACGAATAAAGAAGCAAAAAGTCTTTTACAAGACTTAAGCAATGCAACCCCTCAAAGTTTGCAGTATGTAAAAGAACGCAGCAACAAATTTCAGGTACTAAAATGTCCATGGTGCGGAACAAAGATGGTCAAAGAACCACTGGGGAAAAGAACCATTGGAATGTTTGGTTATCGAATGAGAAATAATAGGCATTTTGAGTTGTTCTGCCCGCAAGAAAGTTGTTTTTACAACCAACAAGGAAAACTTCCGATTCAGATAATCGATCAGGAGTTGTATGCATGTCCACCGACATTGTTATTTGGTACGGTAGACAAGTTTGCGATGATGCCATGGAAGCGAGAAATTGGAGCGTTTTTTGCGGTTGATACCGAGAACCGTACACCAGATTTGATTATTCAAGACGAGTTGCATCTTATCTCTGGACCGCTTGGAACGATGGTGGGACTGTATGAATCTGCAATTGATCTTTTGTGTAAAGCTCATGGAGTGAGCACAAAAGTGATTGCATCAACAGCCACGATCCGGCGCGCAAAGGAGCAGTGTGCAGCACTTTATAATCGAGATGTGAGCCAGTTCCCTCATCCGGGTCTTGATGCAGAGGATTCTTTTTTTGCAAGAGAATCGGAAATTGACTATACAAAGGACAAATATGGTCGTAAATACATTGGAATGATGCCATCTGGAAAGACCAAGGCCATGATGGAAGTTCGATCCATTGCAGCCCTGATGCAGAAAATTAATACTATGGAGTTGCCAGATGAGGTAAAAGATAAGTTCTGGACACTAACAGTTTACTTTAACAGTTTAAGGGATCTTGGAAAATGTTCGACCCTAGTTGATGATGACGTCAAAAACTTTATCAAAACAACGGCATACCGACTTGGTGATGCCAGAAGTGCACGAATGATTGCTCGTGCAGATGAGTTGACAAGCCGAGTTAGCACAACACAATTGAATGAAACGCTTGATAAGCTGGAAAAACTGAATTATTCATCAGAAAATAAAAGACATCCGTCTAATATTCTGCTGGCAACTAATATGATATCAGTTGGTATTGATGTGGCACGCCTTAACGTAATGCTGCTGGTGGGACAGCCCAAGTTAACAAGTGAATATATTCAGGCATCCAGCCGAGTCGGACGATCTTTCCCGGGAGTAGCATTTGTGATGTATGATGGCTCGAAGAGCAGGGACAGGTCGCACTATGAACAATTTAAGCCTTACCACGAGTCCTTCTATAAATATGTGGAGCCTACAGGAGCTACGCCGTTTTCAAAACCAGCAAGAGATCGTGCGCTCCATGCAGTTGTGATTGCGTTAGTTCGAATGCTTGAAAAGGATTTGGCTACAGATGCATCTGCTAGTACTTTCACACAGGAAAAATATGCAAATCGAATTAAGGAGCTTAAAGAAGCATTATCGAGGCGCGCATTTGAAATATCACATAAAATAAATCCCGATATGATGGACGATTCCGATGAAACGGCAGCAGAAGTCGAGGCTTTTTTTGATAAGTGGGAGAAAATGGCTGAGCGCTATGAGGAAAATTATTTTTACTATGGAGAAAAATTTATGGCTAAGCCACTAGCCGATGATGAGGGCCGTTTAATGAGGATTTTCAATACGGGCAAAGACGATGCGTTCGAAACGATGACCTCAATGCGAAATGTCGATTCAATGGTTCAGGGGAATGTATTAATTTGGGAGGATGATTAATATATGGAACTTCCTGTTGCAAAAAAAGAGTTTCTAAAAGGTGTCAGTCACTCCGTTCGTGCTTCGCAAGCGATTTTACAGTACGGCGTTGGAGCAATGGTTGATTTTCCTGAGCAAACTTTGATGACCGCAGCTCCCGAATATTGGAGAGAACAAGTTGTTCGAATTCACGATGAACGCCTTGAAAAAGCCTTGAAAGTGAATTTTTTTGGTCTACCTGCAGGAAAAGATGATGTAAACGGTGTAGGAACGGAAGGAATTTCATATGTGAGGTTCCCAGAATGGTATTTCTGCCCTAAATGTAGGCGATTTCAGCCGTTAAAAGATTGGGTGAATGCATATAGGGCTACTCAATCAAAAAAGGCCGAAAATGATCCGAATATGATTAAGGTGCTTCAATGCCCATACTGCGGACGTGGTCAGGAACTTGTTGTGGCGCGTATTATAACGGCTTGCGAATGTGGTCACATTGATGATTTTCCATGGATTCAGTGGGTCCACTGTAAGAATGTAAATGGTGGAGCACGGCGTATTTGTAATCATCCAATTTTAACATTCAAGACAGGCGCATCGTCTTCGGAAGGACTGGAGAGTCTTACAGTAACCTGTGAATCATGTCACGCAAAAGCAACACTCAAGGGTGCATTTGAAAAAGATGTTTTTCAAAAATTGGATGAAAAGTATCCTGGACAATACAATTTCAAATGTACAGGAAAGCATCCGTGGAAACATACAAAAGAACTGTGTAGCAGATATCCTAAGGTGATGCAGCGTGGCAGTTCGGCTGTTTATTTCCCCATTACGGAAAGCTCTTTGGTTATTCCGCCGTATTCAAGCCAAATTACAAAAAAAGTTGAGGACAGTAAGGGCTACGGAGAATGTAAAGGAATCATTGCGGGCTATAGAAATAGCACTGTGATTCCGGTGGAACTTTTACAAAAGCTGATTGAAGATCAGGTTCAACGTTCGGCAAAAGATATTTCGTTGGAGAAAAGCATTGATTTTGACAAAGTGTATGCTGTCTTGGAACGCAGATGGATGTCTCCCGAAGATGCGGAAGAATACACAACGACCAGTGTTAAATATCGTGCAGAGGAATATGAAGCACTGAATGGTGAGGTGTCTTTCCCAACAGGCGATGGAGGTGATTTTGTAAGAGAAGAAACGACAATTTCTGATTACAGGATACCATGTTTAAAAGGAATATCTTTGATTCATAAAGTCAGAGAAGTGCAAGCTTTGGTTGGATTTTCACGATTGAATCCGGCGGAACCAGTTACATCAAAGGAAGCAACCGAACGTATTGTTTCTGTGAAACAACCTGAAACGGATTGGTACCCAGCATATGAAGTGCGCGGAGAAGGAATCTTTATCGAATTTGAAAGCAGCGCTATCATGGAATGGGAGAAAAAGCATCCGGAAATTCAGGAACGCGTAGATATTCTTAACGATAATTATCAGAATTCTTTCATGGGAAGCATCAGGCCGCGTACCGTTTCAGCGAAATTCTTGCTTTTACATACAATTTCCCATGCGTTGATAAAGCAACTTAGCTTTGAGTGCGGATATAGCATTGCTGCATTGAAGGAACGCCTGTATTGCAGTGAAATTGAAGACGGAAAACAAATGTCTGGTATATTTATCTACACGGCAAGTGGTGACTCTGAGGGAACATTGGGCGGATTGGTCCGTCAAGGAAGGAGTGATACGTTTCCTGCAGTGTTTAAAAAGGCAATGGAATCGGCAATGACTTGTTCGAATGATCCGGTATGCAGCTTAAGTAAAGGACAGGGACGGGACTCATTGAATCTATCGGCATGTTATGCCTGCTCGCTTATTCCGGAAACAAGCTGTGAAGAGTTTAATGTCTTTTTGGATCGTGGAATGATTGTTGGTACATATAAAGATCACAGTATCGGTTTTTATTCTGAACAGTTATATACAAATACTGGATGGAAAAAAATAACTGTTGGACAATAAACACCCCTCTGCAGTAGTACAGTTGGAATACGAGCTTCACATTGCAAAGTGTGAAGCTCGTAAACACTTAGATAGGTCAGGAGGCCATCATGGAGCCAATGAAAGCAACCAGTGTCAATAGCCGTGCAGAGGAGCTGTTTGTACAGCTTTTCTGTGAGGCTTTTGGGCCTGAGAAAACCGAAAATTTGCAGGTCCAGTACCCCTGCGTGGACATCTATGGTCGGCACCGCTATATCGATTTTGCGCTGGAATCGCCTGAATCCAAAATTGCAATCGAGATTGACGGTGAGACCTACCACAACCCCAGCAAGGTGTCCGAAAACAAATACGCTGATGACCTCCTGAAACAGAACAGCCTGATTTATGACAACTGGAAAGTCTACCGTTGGATCTACAGCCAGTTGGAAAAGCAACCGGAAAAGGTCAAGGACGAGCTGATTACTTTCTTAGGCACCAGCCCTATGTTCAAGGCTTTTGAAGCGGACCTGCCGGTTCAGATGGGGCAGACCATTGAGCTTCGGGACTACCAGCAGGAAGCCACAGAGAACCTGCAGAAGATGCGTGAGGAAGGCAAAACCATTGCGCTGCTGTACCATGCAACCGGTGTCGGAAAAACAATCACAGCCGCCACAGATGCAAAAGCTGTGGGCGGACGAACGCTCTTTCTGGTCAATGCCCTGAAGCTGGCTTCACAGGCTAAGGATACGTTTGCGAAAGTGTGGCCGGAGGCTACACTGGGGGAATATACCGGAAGTCAGAAGGATATGACCCAGACGGTCATTTTTGCAACGGTGCAGAGTATCTCCAAGGATCTGGAAAAGTTCTCGCCTACGGATTTTGACTACCTGATCGTGGATGAATGCCACCATGCTGCGGCCAATACCTACCAGAAGATCTTCACCTACTTCCATCCGAAGTTTATTTTGGGGCTGACCGCTACCCCGGAACGCAGCGATGGCGAAGATATGCTGGAACTGTTCCAGAATGTCGCCCACAAAATGGATCTTAAAACTGCCGTAGAGCGTGGCGTACTGGTGCCGATTCGCTGTGTCCGGGTCAAAACCAACATCGACCTGACCGATGTGCGGATCAACGGCATCAAATACAATTCGCAGGATCTGGAAAGCAAGCTGTTCATCCCGGAACGCAATCAGTTGATCGTTGACACCTATTTAAAGTATGTCAACGGCAAAAAGACAGTAATTTTCTGTGCCAGCGTAGACCATGCAGCCGAAATTTCAAAGTTGCTGCGAGATAGCGGCGTGAAGGCAGAAGCAGTTTCTGGGCGGGATCGTGTGGAGGTTCGGGAAAAGATTCTGAAGGACTATGAAACCGGCTCGACCAATGTTCTTTGTGCCTGTGACCTTCTGAACGAAGGCTGGGACAGCCCGCATACCACGGTGCTGTTCATGGCACGCCCGACTATGTCCAAAACGATTTATTTGCAGCAGCTTGGCCGTGGCACACGCCGCTGCCCGGGCAAAGAGGATCTGCTGGTGATTGACTTTGTGGACAACGCCAATATGTTCAATATGCCTTACAGCCTGCACCGGGTGCTGGACATTGCGAAATATCAGCCGATGGCGTATGTGCTGGCACCGGAGAACAAGCGCAAGCTAGATCAGGATATGCTGTTTCAGGGTGAAAAGCCGGAGGCATGGCTGGATGTGCCAATCGATGTGTCCGACTATGAGATCATCGACCTCTTTAACTGGCAGAACAGCGTCAAGGATATGATCTCGCAGATCGAGTTCGTCCGGATGGTGGATGTGCAGTCCGAGACGGTGGAGCGCTACATCAAGGACGGAAAAGTCAAACCTGACCTTTCAATTCCCTTTGGCGATAAGCGGATGTTCCACTATTTCCGGGAGGAAAGCATCCGCAACATTGCGAAACAGTATGGCTGGGATCTCATTACACCGCAGAATATGGCGGACAAGTTTATGAAGTTCATCGAAACAATGGATATGAGCTATTCCTACAAGCCGGTGCTGCTCAAGGCGATTTATGAGTACATGGACACCAGCGGCAGAGTTGCCCTGCCGGATGTGGTGGACTACTTTATCGACTTCTACGAGGACCGCAAGGCGCACGGGATGATCGCAGAGAAATCCACCAGCATTTATCAGAAGGGCGGTTATACCCGGAAGGATGTGGAGAAGAACATCCTCTCCAACCCCTTCAAGCGCTTTGAGGATATGCGATTCCTGATGCGCTGCAAGGACGTGGAGACTATCGAGGTGAACCCGATCATCTTCCGCAAGCTTACACGGGAAGATTGGCTGCATATTGTGGATGTCTGCGATAAGAGCCTTGAAAAATATTATTTGCGGCTCAAAAAAATGATATGAACTTCGATAATTGACTGCGGGTGACGTGCATGATGAAAATAGTGAGAAATATGATCCGGTGTAAAAAGTGCAGGGATGTTATTGAAAGTTGCACTGTACATGATTTCAAATTTTGTTCTTGCGGATCGTGTGCAGTCGATGGCGGGCATGAGTATCTCCGTAGGTGTGGAAACCCGGAAGACTGGGAAGAATTATCTGAAACGCAAAGTGTAGATGATTGAAAATTAAGCTGAACACGATCTTTGAAGCAGAAGTTCAGCGGCGAGCAAAAGCTCTTGACCCTTAATAAAGAGGCCAAGAGCTTTTTACATCTTGTTTGGGAACATAAAAGAAGGTACAATGGTAATGCAACTGTGAAAGACCAATTTGGGCTTATAAAATAAAAAACTGCTTTGGAAGTGTTTGGATTTGTATGACATAGATGTACCTTAAAAGTGCCGTTTGTATAGGACCACTTTATTCTTTGAATTATCACTACACTTTTCCGCTTATATTAAAGAATGTAAGCCGGTAATACTTGACGTATGATATAACGTTTGCTACAATAAAATTGATGACAAATGTTATACTTGCGGGAGGTGTCCGATGAACACAGTCTTTGAGATTCGTTCAGCTTTACAATGGAGCCAGTCGAAATTGGCGGATGAAATCGGAGTGTCCTTTGCAACCGTAAACCGCTGGGAAAATGAAAAATCTACGCCGAATCGTCTTGCACAGGAGAAAATGCTTGCGATTTGCGAAGAAAATCATATCACGTTGGCTGAAATTATACACGATGCTATTATCGGAGATGCTACAGAAATCGCTGCTCGACATCCAGAAAAAATAGTTTTATACCATGGTTCCAAATCGGGTATTCAAGGGAAAATCAAACCAGCCAGTCGTGACCGCTGTGACTTCGGAGCTGGATTTTATATGGGAACTGATCCGCTCCAGCCGCTTACGCTGATCTGTGACTATGAGCAATCTGTTTTTTATATTTTATCGGTTGATCTTCATAGCTTAAAAACTTTGGATGTTCCGGCTGATATTGAATGGGCTATGCTGGTAGCATATCATCGTGGTAGAATGGAAGCCGCACGAGGAACGAAGTTCTTCCAGAAGTATCAGGAGCTGGATAAAGGCTACGACATGGTGATTGGCAGCATCGCAAATGATAGAATGTTCTATGTTCTGGATAGCTTTTTTGAAGGAACGATTACCGATACGGCATTGGTGAAAAGTCTGTCTGCTCTGAAACTTGGACGTCAGTATGTCGCTATTACGCAGAAAGCCTGTGATGCAGTCAAGATTGAGCGTGAAGTCCAATTGCTTTGGATGGAACGGCAGGCACTGAAGAAGGCTAGCGAGCAGAACCGTAGTAATGGCATTGCATTTGCAAACCAAATCTGCAAAGAGTATCGTAGAGAAGGCCGCTTTTTTGATGAAATCCTTGATGGTGCAAAGCAGAGAAGGTGAATCGTTATGGATCTGATTCAATTGAAACTATGCGATATTCAGGGCCGCTTGTTTGAGCTTTCTTTGCAAGCAGGCTATGACAGCGAGGATTTCATGAAGCGGTTCATGCGCTCTAAGGTTGCCCGTGATCTTGATTCAGAGTACAACCGGATGCAGTGGGCGGGAGAAGAATATCTTCTGGAGGAATTTGCAGATGAGTGCCCTCAGACGCAAAAGGGCAATGCCCGGTATGATAGAGAAGTAATGTATTGGACAGGCTACCTTTACCGTTACTGGCATATTCTGACCAACGAACCTAGCAGGGAGATTTATGCGCAGGCTCCGGCAAAGACCATGAACACAAATTATCTGATGTTTCACACCATGGCTCCGGAGCTGGCAATTGAAGACCTGAAAGAGCTGCACCAACAAAAGAAACAATCTAAAAAACAAAAATCGAGAAAACCAGAACAGCAGATTTAGTGCCGGATAAAAACTGCCGTTTGTAGCAGATCTGTAGCAAATTACTTCGATTTAACGAATCATCGTTTTAAAAATCAAAAAGTCATCATGCATCACACGCAGGGGGTCTGGGGTTCGGGTGCCTTTTTGCTCCCGGGATGTTTGCCTTTGCGCAACAGTCCGGGAAACAGGCAAAGACAGGAAAACCGCGCAGATCACGTTCAATAAACAAAGAAATGGCTGCTGCACCGGGAAGAAACCCTGTGTAGCAGCCATTTTTATTATGGTATAAGATCAGTCCTTCTTCTCGGCGGTGCGGGCAAAGAAGTTGGCGAGGACGGCGCCGGAAATGTTATGCCACACCGAGAACACAGCGCCGGGGATGGTTGCCAGCGGATACTGTGCAAAGTGGGCAGCGGCCAGAGAGGTGGCCAGACCGGAGTTCTGCATACCGACCTCGATGGAGATCGCGCGGCACTTGGTGGAATCCAGCTTCAGCAGCTTGCCCACACCGAAGCCGGTGAGGTAGCCCAGCAGGTTGTGCAGGATGACTACGGCAAGGATCAGCAGGCCGCTGGTCATGATCTTGGCGGAGTTTGCAGAAACAACAGCGCAGATGATGAGCACGATGGCGGTGGTGGAGACCAGCGGCAGCACGCGGATGGCGTTCTGAGTGAAGGCGTGGAAGAAGTGGTTGACCACAAAGCCCAGTGCGATGGGCACCAGCACTACTTTGACGATGGACAGGAACATATTTACAGGGTTCACATCCACGCGCTGGCCGGCAT
>OOCH01001385.1_pt1 | contig 19309 bp, 10 predicted proteins | sample 1671641 | NCBI WGS metagenome assembly OOCH01 (sample SAMN06348177, study PRJEB24527) | human gut metagenome | biome: human gut; feature: ankylosing spondylitis patient; material: feces | host: Homo sapiens | place: China | collected 2015-10
ATAATACATAAATATAAATAAGTCAAGAAAACAAATACAAAATACATATAAAGAATATAACTGCGATTTAATTAAACATAGAAAAATATTGTCATGCATGATATGATTAATTCAAAATATGAGGAAAGGAAATATGTTATATGAAAAAGTTATTAAAAAGCAGTCTGGCAGCTGCATCGGCTGCGGTAATATTTGCAGGAAGCATGCCATACACAGCTGTGAATGTATTAGCGGACGGCAATGAAACGGTGAATGTTCAGGAAGCTGATAGTGAAGTGTATACGGGTTCGTGGGGAAACTGTAAGTGGACATATGATAATGGAACGCTTACGATTGGAGGCGGAACAGCTAAAGGTTCAAGAACATGGGGAAGTTATGTTTCAAGTATTGAAAAGGTGGTTATATCTGGAAGAATTACATTAGATGAAGGAAATACATTGTATGGATTGTTTCAGAATATGTCATCTTTAAAGACAATAGAAGGTCTTAATAATCTGGATACAAGCAATGCAATAACGATGGCTTATATGTTTGATGGATGCTCATCATTAACAAAGTTAGATTTGAGCAGTTTTAATACCGCTAGGGTGTATGATATGTTAGGTATTTTCTATAATTGCAAATCTTTATCAGAGTTGGATGTAAGCAGCTTTAACACAAAAAATGTTATTAATATGTCTCTTATGTTTGCTGGTTGTAGTTCATTAACATCATTAGATGTAAGTGGATTTAATACTAAAAATGTAATGTCAATGGCTAGTGTGTTTGCTAGATGTTCATCATTGACATCACTAGATGTAAGTGGATTTAATACTGAAAAAGTAACTTGTATGTCTTGTATGTTTGCTGAATGCAAATCTTTATCAGAGCTGGATGTAAGTAACTTTAATACAAGTAATGTTACAGATATGAGCTTGATGTTTTCACTTTGTAAATCGTTAAAATATTTGGATGTAAGTAAATTCGATACAAGTAATGTTACGAATATGTTTTGTATGTTTCAATCAGTACAATGCGAGGAACTTGATGTAAGTAATTTTGATACATCTAAGGTAACTAATATGAGTTGTATGTTTGGCAATGCTACACAATTAAAGAGTCTTGATGTGGAAAAATTTGATACATCAAATGTTATTAATATGTCTTATATGTTTGGAAATATGACATTAGAGAGTCTTGATGTAACAAACTTCAATACCAGTAATGTAACAGATATGTCAAAGATGTTTTATGGTTGTCGTAAACTTTATAATTTAGATATGAGTAGCTTTGATATGAGCAAAGTTACTAAGATAGATAAAATGTTTTATGCAGACAGTTTTGTATCTGTAAAAATGCCTGCTAAATTTCCTGAGGATAAGGACACATTTGTACAACAGTTTAAATCTGGAATTAGATCTGGTAAAAAATGGATGGATGAAACGACAGGTATAGAATATGACAGTGTGTCATCAATTGGGGTTTCAGAAGGGCATACATATAAATATATTCCAGAAAAGATGTATGTTGGTATTACTACAACTAACACGTTAGATGGTAAAAAAATTAGTGCAAATGTTAAGGGTGGCGCATATGATTATAAATATAAGTTTATAATGTACAATCCTAAATCAGGTAAGTGGACACTTCTCAGAGATTATAGTTCATCAAATACATATACACTTGGTATGACAGGCTCTGGGAATAAAATTATATATGTAGACGTTATGGATGCATTAGGTGATGTAAAAAGAGCATCAGCAACAGTTACACTTACTGGACAAGAGAAACTTTCTGTCACAGCCAGCAAGAATGAATTAGATAATCAAGTTATATTCACAGCCAATGCAACAGGAGGTTCATCTGACTATACATATAAATTTATTGTATATAACAAAACAACAGGAACATGGGGAGTAGTGCAGAATTACAGCAATAAGAACACATGCACATGGACAAAGGGCGGTGCCGGAGACAGAGATTTCTATGTTGATGTTAAGGATTCAGATGGAAATGTTGTAAGAAGCAAGGCAGTGAATGTAAAGATTGAAAGCAGTAAGCCGACAGCAGTACTTACACCAAGTGCAACAACACTTTCAGCAGGAGGCAAGCTTACACTTACAGCTTCAACTGATAAGAGTGGATGCACATATAAGTTTTTAATCTACAATCCTTCAACAAACCAGTGGTTTAAGTTACAGGATTTCAGCAGCAAGAACACATACATATGGACAGCTGGAAGCAACGGAACAAGACATTTCTATGTAGATGTCAAGGATGCAAATGGCAATGTTACAAGAAGCAAGGTTGTTAATGTAACAATTGGCGGAGCAGGAGCTTTATCAGTAAAGGCAGCTGTAAATGCCAGCACAACAAAGGTTGGAGATAAGATAACATTCACAGCAGAAGGAGCAGGCGGTAAGGCAGGCTACACATACAAGATGGTTGTATACAATAAGACAACTAAGACTTGGGGACTTGTTCAGAACTTCAGTACTAACAACAAGATAACATGGACAGCCGGAAGTGCTGGAGACAGAGAGTTTTATATTGATGTCAAGGATGCTGATGGTAATGTTGTCAGAAGTTCAGTTATGAATGTTAAGACAAGTAATTAAATAATAACTGAATAATTCAATAATTGAATAATTGGTTGATTGGTCATGAAAAGGGCTGGTGCTCTGACGATTGAGAGTCGTTAGGGTGTCAGCCCTTTTTTGCGGGGAGTGCTGTATGTATTTTATTATGAATTTAGCCGGCGAGCTGCCGAAAACCTACTAATGCTCATGATATGAATAATTGCGTGTGTCTTTTTCATCATGAATGCAGCCGGCGAGTTGTCGGAAACCTACTAGATTGTATAAAAACGGCATTTTCGTAGGTGTTATGCTTTTGCATCACTCTAATTTAGTTTTATGTACATGTGGTGTAATTACTAGTGATAATTTTTACTATATATTTGACTAAATTGCTTGATTAATAGATGTTAGCAGGTGTATCATTTGTATGAAAAATATTTAATGTTTCATAGAGAAACAGAAAGGGGATTATGAAAAAGAAGATAAAAAGAGCTGTTGCGACAGGAATGTCGCTGGCAATGGGAACAGTTATTATGACATCAGATATAATGGTGTCGCCAGTTATGGCATCACAGATTGGCGAGGATAATTCTTATGCAGTAGAACTGTATGCGTCAAGTGATGCATCTTATAATGGACTATATTATTCAACAAGTGGTTCATATGCGACGATTACCGGGTATGATGGGGAGAGTACGGATATCGTTATTCCAGAAAAAATAGGCAGTTATACTGTTAATGCAATTCAGTATGGAGCATTCAGCAATAACAATAAGATAACAAGTGTTAAGATACCAGCCTCGGTAACTAAAATAGGAGGTAGCTATAATACAGGAGCATTTGAAAATTGTGCTAACTTAAAGACAGTTGTTATTGCAGCGGGTACGCAGAATGCTTATATTGGTGGCAATTCATTTAAAGGGTGTACCTCTTTAAATGAGATTACGGTGCCAGGGAATTATACGATGATATATTCTTATGCTTTTCAAGATTGCCGTTCACTTAAGAAATTTACATACTCTAATAATGGAAACAACAAAAAGATTGATAATAATGCATTTAGTGGTTGTGCATCGTTAGAGAGTGTATCATTACCAGATTCACTGACAAATATTGGCTATGAAGCATTTTCAAAATGTGTATCGCTTACATCTGTAGATATTCCAGAGGGTGTTACAACAATTGGAAGTGGAGCATTTAACGGTTGTAAGCTTTTAAATAAGATTACAATACCTTCGACAATAAAGACAATTGGAAGCGACTATGGTACAGGAGCATTTCAAGATTGCACATCATTAGCATCTGTAACCATAAAAGAAGGAATTCAGGCTGCTACAATGGGCGGTAATACATTTTCAGGCTGTACAGCAATTACTTCAATTGTGATTCCTGGTAATTATAGTGAGATACAGCAGAGTGCTTTTGAAAATTGTAAAGGTTTAAAAACTCTTACTTATTCGCCATCAGTAAAGGGAATAACTCATAAAATTGCATCTTATGCTTTCAAAGGATGCCAGTCTCTTGCACAGGTTACATTAGGTACAGGTCTTGAGAGTATTGATTCAGAGGCATTTTACAATGACAGTATGATTGCAGAGATTAATATTCCGGCTGGAGTAAAGTCTATTGGACAGAATGCATTTGCTAATTGCACAAGACTGTCAAAACTGACACTTCCGGAAGGCCTTGTTACTATTAAGTCTGGAGCTTTTCAGTCATGCAAATCTTTGAAGTCAGTAGAGATTCCATCTACAGTAACAAAGGTGACTGACAGTTATGTAGCAGGAGCATTTGAGAACTGTACTGGTCTTACAAATGTAACATTTAAACAAGGAATTGCAGAGGCGGTTATTGGACAGGATTGTTTCAGCGGATGCCAGTCTCTTTTATCAGTTGTTATTCCTGGTAATTACAGCAAAATTGGTGATGACGCATTTCAGAATTGTACATCATTAAAGAGCGTAAAGTATGATGCATCAGTTAATAACATTGAGCATACAATAGGCAGTTCAGCGTTTAGAGATTGCAAATCTTTGACAAGCGTAACACTTGAAAAAGGACTTAAAATAATTGATATACATGCATTCCGCAATACTAACATTGATAAGCTGAATGTACCAGAGGGAGTTACTAAGATAGCTGCAGCTGCATTTATGGACTGCAAGAATCTTACATCTGTAAATGTTCCTTCTACAGTGAGCAGTATTGGAGGAACATATTATGGAGGTTCTTTTGAGAATTGTTCAAAATTAACATCTGTTAATATTGCAGGAGATAAGAATATTGAGGCTGTAATTGGCGATAGAGCATTTAAGAATTGTACAATGTTAAAAAATGTAGTTGTACCGGGTAATTATAACAGCGTAGGTGATAGTGCATTTGAAGGCTGTACAAGTCTTACAGGTTTTGAGTATAAGAAGAGTTCGTATGATTTTGCTAATCAGAGCGTAGGAAGTTATGCATTTAGTGAGTGTACATCATTAAAAGATGTTAAGCTCCCTACAACATTGGCTTCAATAGGAAGTTATGCATTTTATAAATGCTCTTCATTACCACAGGTTGTAATTCCAGAAGGTGTAAAAACAATCGGTAATAATTCATTCCAGTATTGTAATACACTAGAATCTGTCACAATTCCATCAACAGTGGAGAACATTTCCAGAAATACTTTTGATGGATGTGCCAAATTAAAGAATGTAATAATAGCTAAAGGTGATACAGATGCTAAGATAAGCTCATATGCATTCCAGAACTGTACTTCATTAGCAAGTATATCAATACCTGGTAATTATGTGAGCATAGATAACTATGTATTTAGCGGTTGTACAAGTCTTGAAAAATTCTCATGGGAAAAGGGAGTGTATGGTTATAATAATCAGTCAATAAGTGCATATGCTTTTGGAAATAATAATAGTCTTTCAATTGCATCACTTCCTTCTACACTTGGAACAATAGAAAAAAATGCATTCTACAATGTTAAATCAACATTTGTAATTGAAGGTGAAGCCGGATCTGAGGCAGAAAGTTATGCTAAGACAAATGGTATAACATTCAAGAATTATTCACAGCCATTGTCAATTAATGCGGTAATATCACCATCAGGCAGTGCTAAGGATGGAGATGTTATTAATATTCAGGCAAATGCATCAGGTGGTTCTTCAGATTATCAGTATAAGCTTGTTGTTTATAATGAAGATACAGGTAAATGGGGCGTTGTTAGAGATTACGGTGAGACAAGCGGATTCACATGGGTATCTTCACCTGGTTCAAGAAGATTCTATGTTAAGGTTAAGGACAGTACAGGAAAGGAAGTATTAAGTTCTGCACTGATAAGTATTAACAAAAAGCTTGAAGCAAAGGCATCATATAAGTATGTAAATAATAACATTGAATTTACAGCATCAGGTAATTATGGAAGCGGTAACTACCAGTACAAATTCGTTGTTTACAATGTAGATACAGGTAAATGGGGAATTGTTCAGGATTACAGCAGTAAGAATACATGCGTATGGAATGCATCCGGAGCATCAGCAGGTAACAGAAAGTTTTATGTTGATATTAAGGATTCAAACGGAACTGTTGCAAGAAGTGCAGCAATGAATGTTAGTACACAGACAGGTCTTAATGTATCACTTAAATCATCATCAGCACAGGTTAATCCGGGAGCTTCAGTAAAGCTTACTGCTAATGCAACAGGAGGAAACGGAAGCTATCAGTATAAGTTCATCGTTTATAACACAGTAACAAAGCAGTGGGGTAAGGTTCAGGATTACAGCAGCAGTAATACATGCACATGGGTTGCAGGAGCAGCAGGAACAAGACAGTTCTATGTTGATGTAAAGGATGAAAGCGGTAAGGTTGTAAGAAGTGCTGTTAATACTGTTAATGTTGGAAATGGTATGAGAGTTACTGCCACAATAAGCACAAATGCCAATAAAGTCGGCGGTAAGGTTACAATAAGCGGTGTTGCAACAGGCGGAGCAGGAAACTATCAGTACAAGTTTATTGTATACAACAAGACAACTAAGACTTGGGGTCTTGTTCAGAATTATAATGCTAACAACAAGATAACATGGACAGCCGGAAGTGCCGGAGACAGAGAGTTTTACATTGATGTCAAGGACGCTGAAGGTAAGGTCGTAAGAAGTTCAGTAATGAATGTTAAGACAAGTAATTAAATACTAACTGTATAATTGGATGATTGACTGATTGGTCATGGAAAGGGTTGGTGCTCTGACGATTGAGAGTCGTTAGGGTGTCAGTCCTTTTTTACGGGTAGTGCCATATGTATTTTATCTTGAATGAAGCCGGCGAGTTGCCAAAGACTACTAAATTATGTAAAAAATACATTTTCGTAGGCATTATGCTTTTGCCGTACTCAAACTTAGCTTTGAGTACATGTAGAGTGGTTGCCACTGACTTATTCTACAGTCTGAACAACAATCATGAGTGATTCATAAATACAATTTCAAACGGAAGAAAGATAAAAAATCTACATCGGATTTTTCAACCCATTGCATAATTCTAATTCTTGATATATAATATAATGACATATGAGATTATATTGCTACGAAGAGCCGATAGGAGGATATGATGACAAGAACATACGCTGTTAAGTATAAGAGTAAATCAAAGATGTTAACAACACCTGAGCAGGTTGCCCAGACTGAGGAAGATATCAAGGCTTTAGAACTTGTTAAGGACGCAGTTATTAAGGAAGACGGACAGGTTGTTTCTGTTGAGGTTGAGAATGAGGAAGATTTCGAGAAGGTTATGGACAGAGTAGTCAACATTTTCAGAAGAATTGATGACAAGTCTGAGGTTTCATACAAGTTCGGTCTTAACCGTGAATAATTCGAAGACTATTGATTAGAGTAAGCCTGTGAAGCCGTAGACTGCGTCACAGGCTTATATTATGTGTATGCCGAAACGGGTATGAAGCATTTATGTATTATGTTTATAAAGGAGTAAAACAGTGAGTTTAGAAAGTGAAATTAAGAAAAGAAGGACATTTGCCATTATCTCTCACCCGGATGCTGGTAAGACAACATTAACAGAGAAGTTCCTGCTTTATGGAGGAGCTATTAACCTTGCAGGATCTGTAAAGGGTAAGAAGACTGCCAAGCATGCGGTTTCTGACTGGATGGAGATTGAGAAGGAAAGAGGTATTTCGGTAACTTCTTCTGTTCTTCAGTTCAACTACGAAGGTTACTGTATTAATATTCTTGATACTCCGGGACATGAGGATTTCTCAGAGGATACCTACAGAACTCTGATGGCAGCAGATTCTGCGGTCATGGTTATTGATGCTTCTAAGGGTGTTGAGAAACAGACTATCAAGCTTTTCAAGGTATGTGTTATGAGACACATTCCTATATTTACATTTATCAATAAGATGGATAGAGAGGCTAATGACCCATTTGAGCTTCTTGATGAGATTGAGAGCGTACTTGGAATTGCTACATGCCCAATTAACTGGCCTATCGGCTGCGGTAAGGAATTCAAGGGCGTATATGACCGTAAAGAGAAAAATGTTTCTTTATTCAAGGCAGCCATGAATGGTCAGAAGGAAGTTGATACTGAGATTGTTGACGCATCAGATGAGGCTGTTCTTAAGGACAGAATTGGTGATGCTTTCTACGGCAAACTTCAGGAAGATATCGAACTGTTAGACGGAGCAAGTGCAGAGTTTGACCAGGAAATGGTAAGTGCTGGTGACCTTACACCGGTATTCTTCGGTTCAGCGCTTACTAACTTTGGTGTACAGACTTTCCTTGAGCATTTCTTATCAATGACAACTTCTCCGCTTCCAAGAAAGTCTGATCAGGGAGTTATTGATCCATTTACTGAGGATTTCTCAGCATTTGTATTCAAGATTCAGGCTAATATGAATAAAGCACACAGAGACAGAATTGCTTTCATGAGAATATGTTCAGGTAAGTTTGAAGCCGGAATGGAAGCTAACCATGTACAGGGTGGCAAGAAGATAAGACTCAGCCAGCCTCAGCAGATGATGGCGGAGGAGAGACATATTGTTGATGAGGCATATGCAGGAGATATTATCGGTGTATTTGATCCGGGAATATTCTCTATCGGTGATACTATCTGCAAATCTAACAAGAAATTTGCATTTGAGGGTATACCTACATTTGCACCGGAACATTTTGCAAGAGTAAGACAGATTGATACTATGAAGAGAAAACAGTTCATTAAGGGTATCAACCAGATTGCACAGGAAGGTGCGATTCAGATTTTCCAGGAGTTCAATACAGGAATGGAAGAGATTATCGTGGGCGTTGTTGGTGTCCTTCAGTTTGAAGTTCTCGAATACCGTCTTAAGAATGAATACGGTGTTGATATCAGACTTGAGCCGCTTCCATACGAGCATATCCGCTGGATTGAGAATCCTGAGGAAATTGATGTGAACAGAATTGTTGGTACATCAGATATGAAGAAGATTAAAGACCTTAAGGGCAATCCGCTTCTGGTATTTGCCAATAGCTGGTCTGTTAATATGGTACTTGAGAGAAATGAGGGCTTAAAGCTTTCAGAATTTGGAAGAAACTAGTTAATACTATACATTTAGGAGTCAGGTGATTACATGAAATCAGGATACAAATGTAGTGCAAAAAGAATAGCCGCAATTGGTGTGATGCTGTGCATGCTTGTACTGACTTGTCTTACTGTTACCTCTGTGCTTAATACCAAGGCGGAGGAAGCTATTGGTCAGGGGCATGTTAATTATGATGTTACAGATCTTCGTATAAGGACATCACCAGTCAGTGGTTCAGTCATTACCAAGGTGGATGGTGGCTTTAAGTTTGATATATACGAAGAGACAACTGATGATGACGGCGACACATGGTATGGCATAGGTTTTTATCTTAATGGCAGTTATGAAAGAGGCTATATATATGGTGGCTACATAACTGTTGATAAAAGAAATGATTATGAGCCGGATGCGGATTTTGAGGAATACCTTGACTCACAGGGATTCCCGGATAGTTATAAGGATGGGTTAAGACAGCTTCATGCGCAGTATCCTAACTGGGTGTTTGTGGCGGACCATAATGGAAAAGACTGGTCTGATGTTCTGGAAAACCAGAATGTGATTGGCCGAAGCCTTACATATGGTTCAGCAAAGTCATCATGGAAATCAGTTGCTGATGGCTGCTATGACTGGGAATCAGGACAGTATACACAGCTTGATTCAGGTGGCTGGGTTCAGGCATCATCTGCACTTGTTGAATATGCACTTGACCCTAGAAACTTCCTTAATGCAGATAATATATTTATGTTTGAAAATCTTTCATTTGACAGTTCATTACAGGATGAGAGCGGCCTTGAGAGTATGGTTGATGGTACATTTATGGAAAATTCAAGCCATGACCTGACATATGATGGAAGAAATTATACATATATAACCGGTCTGCTGCTTGCAGGACAGGAATCAGGGGTAAGCCCATATCATCTTGCTTCAAGAATATTACAGGAGCAGGGTAACAGTGGATATGGAAGCAGCATATCAGGAACACAGTCTGGCTACTACTGGGGTTATTATAATTATTACAATATAGGGGCATATGCTAGTGGAGGATTGACAGCAGTCCAGAATGGACTTAAATATGCTTCTTATCCAGATTCATCTACATTAAGACCTTGGAATACAAGAATGAAATCTATTATTGGTGGAGCAATATATCTTGGAAAAAGTTATATAAACAGAGGTCAGAATACTCTTTATTATGAAAAGTTTGATATGACTGGAAGAGGTCATCAGTATATGACCAATGTACTTGCTCCAAGAAGTGAATCAGTTAAGAGCGCACAGGGGTATAGCGACAGTAATAAGAACAATATAGCATTTATATTCAGAATACCTGTATATGAGAATATGCCTGAAAATGTATGTGAAATTCCAACAGGAGACGGCAGCCCTAATAACAGATTATCTGACTTATATGTTGAAGGTTATTCATTAACACCGACATTTAGTCTGTATACAACAGAGTATAGTCTTATAGTTGATTATGATACTTCATCTGTATATGTTGGCGGTTCAGCACTTGATTCTTCTGCAGATGTAAGTGGCTTGGGATATCATGATCTTTCAGTTGGAAGTAATAATATTACAATTACTGTTACAGCAGCTAATGGTGATGATCAGGACTATATTATAACTGTTGTAAGGCAGGATAAAGAACCGGATCCAACACCGGAACCAGATCCAGAACCGGATGTTGCTTATCCGGGATTTTCAACAACATTATCAGTTGATGAAGATGAAAAATACATAAGTGGTTTAACTGTATCAGATTATGTACAAGATGTGCTTGATAAGATTGATAATTATAATGGTGCTTATTCCAAGATACTTAATAAGAATGGCAATGAGAAAGATGGATTAGTTGGTACTGGCGATATCCTTATAACATATAATTCTTCTGGCGAAGAGGTCAGCAGATATGAGATTGTTATATATGGTGACGCTAATGGTGACGGAGAAGTTGATTTATTTGACTTTGTAGTTGTCAAAAGGTCTATACTGGGAATTTCAGAGCCATCAGGAATATATTGGAAAGCAGCAGATTGTAATAAAGATGGAGAAATAGATTTATTCGATTTTGTTGTTATAAAGAGATATATTCTTGGTTTAGGAGATGTGAATCAGTAAGTAACATATGAAAGGATTACTATGAAAAATATAAAAAGATTACTTGCCTTTATCGGAATGTTTATAATGGGTATATCATTAATTCCTGCATATTATGCAAAGGCTGATGAGCAGGTTTCTGTATCTATAAGTTCGGCAAGTGGTACAGTTGGAAGTGAAGTTACAGTAACAGTTACAATATCTGCTGATAAAGACATAGATGGAGCGACAATTAATGTTTCTTATGATAATTCTATAATTCGTCCGGTTGATAAAGCTAATAGTGGAGTTGTGATGTTTTCAGCTCTTGAGATGACGAGTGATTCGACTGTTTCAATTTCACAAAAATTTGAAATTATCGCTGCTGGAACAACAACTCTTAGTGTTGCTGGAGATTCAAAGGTATCTGTTGATAATGAACGTGCAACAATCAGTAGCGCATCATCAGGAAAGGTTACAGCAAAAGCTCCAGCCAGCTATTCCTCAGACAACACATTAAAATCTCTGGAGATAAGTCCGGGAACGCTTTCACCAGCATTTTCACCAGACAGGACAACTTACAATGCAACTGTTAATGCTGATGTTACAGAGCTTGTTGTAAGTGCTGCCGCTAATGACAATGCTGCCAAGATAAGCATAAGCGGCAGAAGAATGGACCCGGGAAGCAATACAACAACAATTACAGTTACTGCAGAAGATGGTTCAGTTAAAAAATATATAATATATACAACAAGACTTGAGGATGGTCAGGAATCAACAACAGAGGCTGAGTCAAAGACAGAAGAGGTTACTGAGACATCAACACAGACTGTTAATGACGATGGAACAGTTACAATAGATGGAAAGAAATATTCGGTTGTAAAGGATTATTCAGGAATCACAATTCCAGATGGATATCAGGAGATTGACTATGATTATAATGGTCAGAAGATAAATGCGGTTAAAGGCATAAAGACAGGTCTTATCCTTATGTATCTTGAAAGTGAAGATGGAAAAGGCGGGTTCTACATCTATGATGAGACTGCGAAAACATTTTCACCATACAATACTGTTGCAGAACCAGAGATAACATATGTTGTTCTGCCTATAACAAACTCGCTAGAGAAACCGGCTGGCTATGCTCTTACAAAGTTTACCATGAACGGTAAAGAGGTACAGGTGCTTATGGATGCCGACAGACAGTACTGCCTGTTCTACGGAGTAAGCTCACTTGGCGAGAAAGGCTGGTTCAGATACAGAGTAAGTGATGGAACTATACAGGCATATTCTGTTGTTAAGACAACAAATGCTGATACAGTTGTCAAAGCTGATAATAATAAGACATTTGGCGGTAACAGGTTCTGGCTTACAATAATTACAATACTTGGTGTGATAATCGTAGCGTTTATCATTGTCACAATTATACTGGCTGCTAAGCTTTCTAAGGTTAAGAAGGTATTTAATATGGCTTCTAAAGATGGAGTTGACCTTGATGAGTATACTGAGAAAGAGATAGAAGAGTATGATGAAGACAGTGAGGATGACGAGGACGCTGGCTTCGATGCGGATACTGGTTTTGACGAAGATGATTCACTATACAAATCTTACGGTGATGACAAATCCGGCAAGAATGATGTTGAAGAATTAAAGTTGTTTGATATTGACGATGAAGATAAGTAAATAAATGCTTAATGCCCTGATGGTTATAGAATGGATTTCTATAATATATCAGGGCATTTGTCACATAGGGTTGATTTTTTCGGACAATCGTAAGATACTTGATAACATGATAGAACATATGTTGTGATGAGGAATAAGCCATGCCGAAGAAGAAATCTTCCAATGAACCAATAGAATATATAGACAGCCGGGCTTTCGATGAAGCGAAGGAAAAGATAATCGGCAAGAGCCACAATGACAAGGGGATAGGCACTTTATCGGAAAAGACACTGCATGCGGTATTAAAAATGTATTATGAACCAGATGAAGATAATCATGAGGTTGCAATAGACGGTTATTATGCTGATATATATAATGAACATGGGATAATTGAGATTCAGACGAGGCAGCTTAACAAGTTAAGGGATAAGTTGTCAGTGTTCCTGAATGAATATCAGGTAAGAGTTGTGTACCCTATGCCTTATGAGAAGTATTTAAGCTGGATAGAGCCGGAGACTGGGGATATTACTTCAAGAAGAAAGTCTCCGAAGCGGTGTTCCATGTATGACGCGATGTTTGAGCTGTATAAGATTAAAGCATTTTTAAAAAATCCAAATCTTAAGGTTACATTGCTGCTGATTGATATAGAAGAATATAAGCTTCTTAATGGCTGGAGTTACGATAAGAAGCGCGGGAGTGTGCGCTATGACAGGATTCCGGTGGGGATAAGAAAGGTTATAGAGCTGGACTGCCCGCAGGATTATATGCAGTTTGTACCAGAAGGGCTTGAGAATGGCTTTACTTCAGCGGATTTTGCAAATGCAGCGCATATTGACAGGCAGACTGCTGCCAGCGTACTTGCAATGCTTAATTACATGGAACAGGTGAAAAGAGTCGGAAAGACAGGCAATGCCTATATATACGATATTGAAGAACATTATTGAATGGAGATAGTATGTACTCTGTAAATGGAAACTGCTTTCGAATATCTGTAAGAAATCTTGTGGAATTCATGTGTGCAGAAGGTGATATTGACAACAGGAATACCGGCAGCAATGATGTGAAAATCATGCAGGAGGGAGCAAGGATTCACAGGAAAATCCAGCACAGCATGGGCACTATGTATCATGCCGAAGTGCCTTTAAAGATTGAGATACCGCTTGTATCTGACTTAGGGATTGAGTATGTATTACAGGTGGAAGGCAGGGCTGACGGTATTATTGCAGATATTAATTATGATGAGAATGGCAATAAAGAGCCGGAGAGCGATGTAATAATTGATGAGATAAAGACTATGCAGACAGATGTTTCTCTGCTGAAAGAACCGGTCTATGTGCATAAAGCCCAGGCACTGGTGTATGGTTATATATATGCAAGCCAGAAGAAGCTGTCAAAGATTGGAATCCAGATGACTTACGTTACTCCTGAGCCTGAGACAATCAACAGGTTTCTGGAAGAGTACACATTTGAACGTATTGAAGAGTGGTTTAATAAGCTGATTATAGGCTTTAAGAGATGGACTGATTATACATTTGATGAAAGACTAAAAAGGACGGAATCAATCAGAGAACTTAAGTTTCCTTATGAATACAGGGAGGGACAGAAGAATCTGTGCGTGAGTGTATACAGGGCTATTGAAGATAATACCAATCTATATATTCAGGCACCTACAGGTGTCGGAAAGACGTTGTCTACTGTGTTCCCGGCTGTGCAGGCGTTAGGACAGCAGATGGCAGACAAGATATTTTACCTGACATCCAAGACGATAACGAGAACTGTTGCGGAGGATACTTATGCTATATTAAGAGATAACGGGCTTCATATGAGAACTGTTACTCTTACAGCTAAGGACAAAATATGTCCACTTGATGAGCGTAACTGTAACCCTGTTGCATGTCCGTATGCCAAGGGACATTTTGACAGGATTAATGATGCTGTGTATGACATAATAACGAGCCAGATGGTTATTGTAAGGGATAATGTCATGGAATATGCCAACAGGCATAAGGTCTGCCCGTTTGAGATGTCACTTGATGTTTCGTACTGGTGTGATGGAATTATATGTGATTATAATTATGTATTTGACCCGGATGCGTCGCTTAAGCGGTATTTTGGCAATGGTGCGAAGGGTGATTATGTGTTTCTTGTGGATGAAGCACATAACCTTGTGGACAGAGCAAGAGAAATGTACAGCGCAGTGTTGAAAAAAGAAGATTTTCTTGCAGCTAAGAAGCTTGTCAAGGAGATGGACAAGCGACTTGCAGGTGCACTTGACAGATGTAACAAGCAGTTGCTTGAATATAAAAGACAGTGTGATACATTCCAGGTTGTGAGCGGTCTTGGCACATTTCCAGCCAGCCTTGAACGTGTCATGGGACTTATGCAGAAGTTCATGGAGAGACATAAGGGCGAGCCAGTGACTAATGAGCTGCTCGAGTTTTTCTTTGTGGTGAGACATTTTCTTAATATGTATGATTGTGCTGATGAAAAATATGTCTACTATAATGAGCATGATAACGATGGAAACTTTCTTGTACATCTGTACTGCGTTGACCCGTCTGGCAACATAAGTGAGAGACTTTCACAGGGCAGAAGTACGGTATTCTTCTCAGCTACACTGCTTCCGGTGAATTATTTTAAGGAAATGCTTTCCGGTGATGTGTCAGAAAGGGCGGTTTATGCACATTCGTCTTTTGAACCTGATAATAAGAGAATTGTCGTGGCCACTGATGTGACAAGCCGTTATACAAGAAGAAATGTAAGGGAATATGCCAAGGTACACGATTATATTATGCATATGATTTCTGGCAGAAGCGGCAGATATATGGTGTTCTTTCCGTCATATTCTTACATGGAGAGTGTTCTTGAGTGCTTCAGGTGGAAAAGTGGTGTTAATGTGACCGAATGTGGTGGAGAAGATACATTTTTACCAGAAAGCTGTGTTAATGTGCTTGTACAGGGAAGGTTTATGAAGGAGGCTGACAAGGAAAATTTCTTATCAGCATTTTACGAGGAACTTCCAGAAGGGGCTTCGCTTGCAGGCTTCTGTGTGCTTGGAGGAATATTTTCCGAAGGAATTGACTTAAAGGATGAGAGCCTTATTGGAGCTGTCATTGTTGGAACAGGGCTTCCAATGGTGTGCAGGGAACGTAACATTTTAAGGGATTATTTTGATGAATTCGGTAAAAATGGGTATTCTTACGCTTATGTTATTCCGGGAATGAACAAGGTTCTTCAGGCAGCAGGAAGAGTTATAAGAACTGATACAGATAAGGGCGTTATTGCACTTCTGGATGACAGATTCATGACTGGAGAGTATGAGAGCATGTATCCTAGGGAGTGGAACAGGATATATCCGGTGACACTTGGCAATGCCGACAGATGTATACGCGATTTCTGGGACGAACAAGACTTGTAGACATATTTCATGTGTGATAAAATTCAAGCAGATATTAATAAGGTCCGGATATTGATAATCCGGGGAATTATGGGAGAATGATATGATAGAAGAAGTTGTTTCTGTTGAGCTTCCAGTTCATGAAAGACTGGTAGTCAGGAAGAACAGACTTATGAATAGAGATGAGAACCACAGCGCACCAAGAATATCAATTGTTACAGGTACTCATGGTGATGAGCTTGATGGCCAGTTTATATGTTATGAGATTATAAGAAGAATTGAGAGAGAAAAGGATAAGCTTAAAGGAATTGTTGACATTTATCCTGATATTAACCCTCTTGGTATTGATACGGGTTCAAGAGGAATTCCTATGTTTGACCTTGATATGAACAGGGTTTTTCCTGGCGATAATAATGGAGCGATGGCTGAATATGTGGCAGCAGGCATTATTGAAGATATTATTGGAAGTGACCTGTGTATTGATATCCATTCAAGCAATATATTTGTAAATGAAATGCCGCAGGTAAGGATTAATGATGATACGCAGGAAAAGCTTCTTCCTTATGCGAAGATGATGAATGCACAATTTGTGTGGATATATTCTTCAATTACTGTGCTGGATGCAACTCTTGCCTATAGTCTTAACCATCTTGGTGTGCCTACTCTTGTTACGGAGATGGGTGTTGGGAACAGAATTACACCTAAGTATTGCAGGGATATTGTTGACGGTATATTTAACCTTATGTCTCATATGGGAATATGGGATGATGAGCCAAAGAATGTGAATGAACCTATTATTTCTACAGAGGGTGAGGTTACATTTCTTACTGCTAAGGAAAGCGGAATATTCGTATCAGCAGTTGATTCTATGGGAAGGATTGGAATAGGAACTCATATAGGAGATATTATTGAGCCTATTGAGGGAAGGATAATCCAGAGAATTGAATCACCTACAGACGGAATTATATTTACATTAAGAGAGAATCCGGTAGTACATAAGGGGGCTCTTATAGCAAGAGTTTATGGTGGCAGATAATGAAGAAAGAGATTATTTATTCTTTAAAGGGTATATATAGAGAAGATTATCAGATAGAAGGCTATAGATTCGGCGGTGGTGAGAAGTCGGCATGTATTGTTGGTGCATTAAGAGGTAATGAGATACAGCAGTTGTATATATGTTCGCAGCTTGTTAAAGCACTTAAAGAGCTTGAGGCTCATGGCGCAATATCACACAATCATGAGATTCTTGTTATCCCATCTGTTAACAGATTTTCCATGAATGTTGGAAAGAGATTCTGGCCCACAGATAATTCTGATATTAACAGGGCTTTTCCTGGGGATGTTAATGGAGATACAACCAAGCAGATAGCAGGAACACTTTTTGACAGAATTAAGGGTTACAGTTATGGCATACATTTTGCAAGCTTTTATATGCCGGGTGATTTTATTCCTCATGTAAAGATGATGGATACGGGATTCCAGAGTGCGAGTCTTGCCAATCTGTTCGGACTTCAGTACGTTGTTATTAGAAAGCCGAAGCCAATGGATACAGTGACACTTAATTATAACTGGCAGATGAATGGTACTAATGCATTTTCAATATATACTAACAGCACAGATATGATTGATGAGAAGTCTGCAAGACAGGCTGTGTCATCTGTTCTCAGGTTTTTAACCAGAATGGGTATTCTTAAGTACAACAATCACAGTGGATATATTGCAAGTGTTATCAACGAATTTGACCTTATGGCAGTCAAGACTTATGATGCAGGATTTTACAAGAGACTTAAAGAGCCGGGTGACCCTGTATATCATGGTGAGCTTATAGCACAGATTCTTGATCCATGCGAGGGTACTGTTAAGAGTGAGATAATATCACAGACAGACGGTATTGTTTTCTTTGCACATACAGGTCCTACCGTAATGGGTAATCAGGTTGTTTACAAGATAATAAGAAGAATGCATGAATAGTTGTTTGAAAATATGTTTTATTGTGATACAATGATTAAATATTAATAATTAATATAACTAATCTCAGGAGGAAGATATGAGCGGCGTAAAGAGAGTTTTTGTCGAGAAAAAGAAACCATTTGCAGTTAATGCGAAAGAATTACTTGAGGAGATAGGAGGATATCTTGGAATAAAGACTATTACAGATGTAAGAGTTCTTATCCGTTATGATATTGAGAATCTTTCAGAAGAAACATATAAGAAGGCACTTACTACTGTTTTTTCTGAGCCACCGGTAGATGATGTTTATGAGGGAACATTTCCAGCAGGAAAGGACGATTTCGTGTTCTCTGTAGAGTATCTTCCAGGACAGTTCGACCAGAGAGCTGATTCTGCAGAGCAGTGTGTTAAGTTCTTTAACGAGAATGAGACACCGGTTATTAAGACTGCTGTAACTTATGTATTGACAGGAACTGTTACTGATGAGGAGAAGAACAGGATTAAGGAACACTGCATTAACCCGGTTGATTCAAGACAGGCAGCAGAGGATATTCCAGAAACTTTAGTTACTGAGTTCAAGACTCCTGCTGATGTTTTATATTTTGACGGATTCAAGGATATGCCAGAGGATAAGTTAAAGGAATTATATGATTCTTTAGGACTTGCCATGACATTTAAGGATTTTAAGTTCATTCAGGAACATTTTGCTAGTGTTGAGAAGCGTGATCCTTCTATGACTGAAATCAGAGTACTTGATACATACTGGTCAGATCATTGCCGTCACACAACATTTGCAACAGAGCTCACAGATGTTAAGTTTAAGGACGGATTCTATAAAGCCCCTATGGAAGCTACATATAACAAGTATCTTTCAGACAGAGCAGAAATATATAAGGACCGTAAGGACAAGTTCGTATGCCTTATGGATCTTGCACTTATGGGTGCTAAGAAGTTAAAGGCTGAGGGTAAGTTAGCTGATCAGGAAGAATCTGATGAGATTAATGCCTGCTCAATTGTTGTTCCGGTTGAGATCGATGGAAAGACAGAGGAATGGCTTGTTAACTTTAAGAATGAGACACATAACCATCCAACAGAGATTGAGCCATTTGGTGG
>OOCH01001388.1_pt1 | contig 19249 bp, 15 predicted proteins | sample 1671641 | NCBI WGS metagenome assembly OOCH01 (sample SAMN06348177, study PRJEB24527) | human gut metagenome | biome: human gut; feature: ankylosing spondylitis patient; material: feces | host: Homo sapiens | place: China | collected 2015-10
TACAGCGTCGGCACCACCATTGGCAGCCATACCGGTCCGGGCACCGTGGCCCTGTTCTTCTGGGGCGACGAGCGCAAGGACTGATTGGTCGATAAATCCCCCCTTATCTTTTTTCCCATCCCAAACAAAATCCCCTGACCAAACGGTCAGGGGATTTTGTCGTGTTGCTTTCTTTGCGTTGATGCCGTGCTGTCTCCCGTTTTTTTGCGAGGAGACGCTGCCGCGGTTTACCACGTCAGCGCATCGTCAAAGTCCACAAGGTCGGGCCGCACGGGCTCCTCACCCATGACGGTCTGCATGTAGAGGTTGACCTGGCGGCGCATGTCGCGCTTGGAGATCGTGCGCGAATCGAGCAGATCCTGCGCGACCCAGAGCATGTGCACGCCGCGCGCGGCCGCCTGCTCCTCGAACACGCCGCGCAGACCGTCCATGCCCTTGCAGGAGATCTGGTCGTACATGAGCACCATGTCGGCGTTGTACTGCTTGCGGCGCTCCGGCGGTTTCTGGTTGGTGATGATGCAGCCGGTGCTCATGCCGAGGAAGCGGTAGACACGACCCATCAGCTCGGCCTGGTAACTTGCCAGGTAGTCGTTGACGGTGACGACGTGCACGCCCTGGCCGTCGAGTGCGTTCAAGTATGCCGGCAGGGTCGCCACAAGGGTCTTGCCTTCACCGGTCTTCATTTCGGCGATGTTGCCCCAGTGCAGCGCCGCGCCACCCATGAGCTGCACGTCGAAGTGGCGCAGGCCCAAGGTGCGCTTGGATGCCTCGCGCACGGTGGCGAAGGCTTCCGGCATGAGCTTGTCGAGGGATTCGCCATTGTCGAGACGCTGCTTGAACTTGGCGGTCTGGCCCTTGAGCTCTTCGTCGTTGAGCGCTGCAATCTCATCTTCCAGCGCGTCGGTCGCCTGAGCTACGTGCTCAAGCTTCTTGATCTGTCGGCCTTCGCCCATTCGCAGGGCTTTGTCAACGATATCTACCACAATCACTCCCTTTGTGTATGCGAGTTATCTCATCTGAGATTAGTCGCTGTTTAACGATTTCCGAAAAACACCGTCCATTTTACGTAACTTTCAGCTTGTTGCGGCCTTCTTCCATTCGACACACCACCTTCAGACATGAAAAAGAGGCCCGCACATACACTGCGCGAGCCCCGTTCGGTCAGATTATCTCCCTATCCAACCTGTTGCACGTCTTACTTCGCCACATTCTCCGGGGTGTCGATCTCGAAGACGCCATAGCTCCAGCCGTGACGATGGTAGACGACGGACGGACGACCGGTCTCCTTGTTCACGAACAGGAAGAAGTCATGTCCAATCAGCTCCATCTCATACAGCGCCTCATCGATGGTCATCGGCTCCGCGATATGCAGCTTGCGACGGATGACAATCGGGGTGTCGCCTACTTGGACTTCGACGGACTCTCCCGGACCCAGCTCAGCGGCGACGGCTTCGGCCGGGCTGTTATTCGGCACTTCGACCGGCTCCTCAACTTCTGGAGTCGGCTCGACGACACCAAGATCGACCGGGACCGGATCGCTGTAGCCACGACGATGATCCTTGCGACGATCACGGGTGCGACGCAGACGGAGGGTCAGCTTGTCGAGCGCCATGTCCAGAGCGCTGAACTCGTCGGCGCTGGAAGCCTCGGCGCGCACCACGGTACGACCTGCGATGACGGTGATTTCAACGCGCTTGGCGGTGTCGGCCTGACGCGGATTGCCCTCGTGCGACAACACAATCTGAACACGCTGCGCATCCGGGGCGATAGCGGTCACACGATTCATCTTGCTTTCGACAACGTCACGGAACCTTTGCTTAATCTGCGTATGACGTCCGGTAACGACGATTTCCATGTGGACCTCCCTAGACTCAAGCGGTGTTACCCGCTATATACGGACCAAACAGCTGCTTCGCTGTTCGGTAGTCAACATTGTAGCCGCAACATTGTGATTTCACTGAAAAGTTGACGCAAGAAAAATAAAGTTTTTTTGATTTTCCTTTCGTCCGTTTTTTTGCTATCATAGTGCATTTGAGACCTCTTGATGGCCGCGACCGATCCGTCGGTTGAGGAACTTCCGGGCTCCATAGAGCACGATGGCGGATAACGTCCGCCCAGGGTGACCTGAGAGATAGCGCAACAGAGAACAGACCGCCCGTCCTCGACGGGTAAGGGTGAAACGGCGGTGTAAGAGACCACCGGGCCACTGGTAACAGTCGGCCGCATGGCAAGCCTCATCGGGAGCAAGGCCAAGCAGAAGGCGTTTGAGGGCTGCTCGCCCGAAGCCTTCGGGTAGGCTGCTAGAGCCTGACGGCAACGTCAGGTCGAGATGGATGGCCATCCGTGCCTGAGGCACGACAGAACCCGGGGTATAAGAGGTCTCACTCCCTTATCACACCGACCGATTCCCGTGGCGAAACAGTGTTTGAAAACCGCATAACCACTATGCGAATCAGTCGTTTCAGACGAACAATTCCTGTGCGATTTTCCGCAGAACTTCAGGATTATGGCCTTTCCGCCCACCAGCACTCCAGAACCGTCTTTTACGCACCTCGACATCCAATCCAGCAGTTTTTCTTGCTGTCCGACGTCCCAGCTCCCATGCAGCCTCGGCGAACACGCCTTGGGATTCGGCCTCATCGCACACACGTTGCGCGAGCTGGCGGTCCACACCTTTGCGTTTGAGCTCCATGACCGCTCCCCTATACCCCATCAGTCGTGATGCGCAGTACCGCACCGCGGACTGGGCGTACGCCTCGTCGTCGATGAGACGGACCCGAATCAGTCTGACGATCACATCGTCCACCACCTCGGAGGCATACCCCTTGCCGATGAGTCGCTCCCGTATCGCGCCTGACGGACGCGGCGCCGCATCAAGCAGCCGAAGGGCCGCCTCCCTGCATGCATCCAAATCATTCGGATCGTCAGGAATCCGCGACACGCCGACTGCGACACGCCCTGAGTGTCGTGCGTGTCGCGCACGCCTCGGCGTGTCATTGCCGCCAATGGACGGAGTTCGGTCGTAATCGAATTCGGTTCGACCGGCCTGCGGCCGACCACCGCAGGAAAGGGCAAGGCCCCCAACCTCGGATGATACCGGCTGGAGGCCCTGCTGTTCAAGAAATCGCTCAGCGCTGATCATACGTCACGCCTTGCCGGCTGACTTGGAAGCCTTTGCCGCGCCTTTGGCTGCTTCCGGCTTGCCAGCATCCGCTTTCGCCTTCTCCTCGCTTGTGGCATTAGACGCAGAAGCCTCATTACCATCTTCGGCAAATTGGTCGGTGGGCTCAATGAGACCAAACTCGGCCTTCACCTTATTCTCGATCTCTTCGGTAAGCTCCGGATTGTCTTTCAAGAATTGGCGTACGTTCTCACGGCCTTGACCCAGTTGGTCGCCACCATAGGTGAACCATGATCCGGACTTCTTCACGACATTGACCTGCAACGCCATGTCAAGTACGGAACCTTCCTTGGAAATGCCCTCGCCGTACAACACGTCGAATTCAGCGGTCTTGAACGGCGGAGCCATCTTGTTCTTGACGACCTTGACCTTGGTGCGATTGCCTACAGCCTCATCACCATTCTTGATGGTCTGGATACGTCGAATATCCATGCGGACGGACGAGTAGAACTTCAACGCCTTGCCGCCGGTGGTCGTTTCCGGATTGCCGAAGAACACACCGATCTTCTCTCGAAGCTGGTTGATGAAAATGGCGGTGGTGCCCGCCTGAGCCAAAGCGCCAGTCATCTTACGCAATGCCTGGCTCATCAGTCTTGCCTGCAAACCGACATGACTGTCGCCCATTTCACCTTCGATTTCGGCCTTCGGCACCAGTGCAGCCACTGAATCGATGACGATCACGTCAAGCGCACCAGAACGAATCAGCATATCCGCGATTTCCAGCGCCTGCTCGCCGTTATCAGGTTGGGAAACAATCAACGAATCAGTATCGACGCCGAGCTTGCGCGCATAGACCGGGTCAAGCGCATGTTCCGCATCGATGAACGCGGCGACGCCACCGTTTTTCTGGGCATTGGCCACCACATGCAACGCCAGTGTGGTCTTGCCGGAGGATTCCGGACCATAAATCTCCACGATACGGCCCTTCGGCAGGCCGCCGATACCCAATGCCATATCCAATGCCAGCGATCCAGTAGGAATCACCTCGACATCCTGCTCGGGACGATCGCCCAATCGCATGGCCGATCCCTTGCCGAAACTCTTCTCGACCTGCGCGAGCGCCGTATCAAGCGCAGCCTGACGACGCGGGTCGATGCCGTTCGCGGACTTGTTCTGTGCGGCTCCCTTTGCCGCGCTCGTCTGTGCCATGACTACTCCTTTTGCTGACTATGACGAATGGTGGCTTCACCGTAAGGCCACGGCATTCGTTCCCGCAAATCTAACGGCCGTTGTGGTCGGAGGATATGCGATCTAACGAGTCATAACCAACATTTCTTGGAAAATCAACGTTTTCACGCGATCTGAAGAATTTGGAAACAGCCCGTCTAGGTTGTTGTCTGTGGATAACTATATCCCAACATGCGAACATCTGTTCGAAGAGGCGTGTTGTGTTCGGAAAACGTCTCAGCGCACCGGCATAGGAGGCGCGTTATGGTCCTTGCCCCAACGCTGGGAATCGGGAATGCCCATCTGGTCGCATAACACATTCCAGACCACTCGCGGCTCCTCACCTGCGCCAAGCGCGTCCACCGCCGTCATGCCGCCAAGACGATCAAGCACCTGGTCATGCGCCAGCGCTCGACCATAGCTACGACCAAGCACCTCTTCAAGTAACTGCCAAAATTCACGTTCCTGCACGTGCCCCAGTGTACACAGACTTGAATCCATGTACAGGCACGAAAAACGCCCGGCGAACAATCGCCGGGCGTCAACCTTACATTCGAATCAGGCAGCCACAGAATCGAGATAGTCAGCCACCATGCGAAGCATCTGGGCTGTGGACAGCCCTAAGGACTGCGCGATGGACGACAGCAGTTCGGAACTGGCCTCCTTCTGGCCGCGCTCCACTTCGGAAAGGTACCCCAAAGACACCCCGGCCTTTTCGCTGACCTCGCGAAGCGTCTTATGATCTCGCGTGCGCAGGTCGCGCAGCACATGGCCTATGGCTTCACGCAGCGAAACCTCCTTAGCCTCATCGGGCTGTTCCTGAGCGTGCGGCACAGCATGCGTGCGTACCCGATCGGAGTCCTCTTCCTGCCACATTCGCGTCAATGCGGCCTGACGCTCATCCTTGGCCTTTTTCGCAGCGCGCGCACGAAGCACCTGCTGCTGCGCGAACATCACAGCGCGCCGCTGAGCCGGCGTAAGCTCCCTGACACGAGCTCCGGCAGCCTGCGCAGTCGCAGGAGCCATAGCCTTGAGTTCCCTCTGCTCTTTGGTGAGTGTCATCATTTCCATTCATCAGCCCCTTTTTCGTGCGTACGTCTGTCCACTATGGTCAACACTCATCTTTGTGGATTATTCCTGTGAATCCGCTGAAAGCTCCCTCAGTTTTTGCAGAATACAATGCACGACGCCGCGTCGCACGCTCTCCCTATCTCCCTGCAGGCGAAGCTCAAAAGCCTCCGTTCGCCGAGAGCGAACACCTCCGAACCCCTCCGGCAGGGAACAACCGACATATGCAAGACCTGCCGGTTTATTTCCATCAGGTCCAGGCCCCGCCACTCCCGTGGTCGACAATCCAATAACGCAGTCGCCATCCCCCTGCTGCCGATACAGCCTCGCCGTTCCGGCAGCCATCTGGCGGGCCACTTCAGGATGGACAGCCCCCTCGCTGCGCAGCAGTTCCGCATCTACGCCAAGAATCGAGGCCTTGGCACGAATGTCATACGTCACCGCGGAACCGAGAAAAACCTTCGACGCTCCCGGCACGCGCACGAAAGCGTCGGCCAACAGGCCTCCCGTCAACGATTCGGCGGCTGCGATTTTGAAACGATTGGTTTCGCAATATGCAAGAACGGCCGCAGCCAATTCATCGCATTGCGATTGGTTGGCGGCAGCCGTCTGGTCCATAGATTCAGTCATGAATGCCTTACTTGGTTTCTTTTCCGGACTTGCCCGCGGACTTCTTACGGCCGCCGAACGTATTGACCAGATACTCGCCACCGGAATACAGGCAGAGAATCAGCGCAAGATAAATCAGCGCATACGTAATGGTGTAGTAGACGGTCATCCACATCGGGGTGTCGTTGACCCCTTCCGGCGCCAAGCTCCACATAGGCAGCATGAGCATGGCCAGACCAATGCACTGGCAGAGCGTCTTGTATTTGCCTGCCTGGGATGCGGCGATGACCTTGCCGCCCGTGTCGATCACAAAGAAGCGCATGACGGTGATGCCGATCTCACGAATCAGGAACAGGGCGGTCACGACCCATCCCAGCACCGGATTGCCAAATTCGTTGAAGATGGCGGCAACGATCAGTGTGCCGCAGGTGAGCAGCTTGTCGGCGATCGGGTCCATCAGCTTGCCAAGTTCAGTGACTTGGTTGTATTTGCGGGCCATCCAACCGTCAAGCTTATCGGTGCATGCCGCGATGATGAAGATGACAGCGGCAACCCAACGCATGGTGACGTTGTCCACGCCCCACGCGCCGGCTTTGGCGTACAGCGCCAAAAACACGATGACCAAAATGATACGAGAGAAGGTGACAAGGTTCGGCGGCGCGTTCCAGCCGTCAAGCAACGATGATTTGCGTTCTTCTTGCTTTTCCATACCGTTCACGTTACCCTGACACTTCTACTTGCTTACCAATTTGCGTTTCATACGGAGCGTTCCCCAGTCACATCGCCGCTTCGGAATCCGCCGCCGAAGAGACTCCCGAACTCAGCGACGAGGTCTCACCCTTGATGAAGGCGAGCACCTGCGGCAAGTCCTGGGGCTGCACCAACACCTCGCGCGCCTTGGACCCTTCGGACGGCCCCACGACGCCACGTGACTCCAGCAGATCCATAAGGCGGCCAGCCTTGGCGAATCCGACACGCAGCTTGCGCTGCAACATGGACGTGGAACCGAACTGCGAGGTGACGACCAGTTCCGCCGCCTGCAGAAGCACATCCATATCGCCGCCGATGTCTTCGTCCGGCTCAATGGCCTTCTTGTCGGCTTCCTTGGCCATTTCCTCGATATCCTCACGGTAATGTGGCTTGCGCTGGGTGCGTACGAATTCCACGGCACGTCGGATCTCCGACTCGTCGACCCATGCGCCCTGCACACGCAACGGTTTGGCCTGTCCCATCGGCAGGAACAGCGCATCGCCCTGTCCAATCAGAGTTTCCGCGCCAGTGGAGTCGAGAATGACTCGAGAATCAGTGGCCGACGAGGTCGCGAACGCCAAACGCGAAGGAATGTTCGCCTTGATCAGGCCGGTGACCACATCGACCGATGGACGCTGGGTGGCGAGCACCAGATGCACGCCTGCAGCTCGTGCCAGCTGCGTGATGCGTTGGATGGAGCTTTCCACATCATTCTTGGCCACCATCATCAGATCGGCCATCTCGTCGACGACCACCAGAATGTACGGATATGGAGCGACCTTGCGCTTCGATCCGGCCGGCGCATGCACCTTGCCCGCACGCACGGCAGCATTGAAATCCTTGATATGGCGGAATCCGAAGAATTCAAGATCGCTGTAGCGGGCATCCATCTCCTTGACCACCCATTCGAGCGCCTGCGCAGCCTTCTTCGGATCGGTGATGATCGGCGTGAGCAGATGTGGAATACCCGCGTATGCCGATAGTTCCACTCGCTTCGGATCAACCATGATCATGCGCACCTGATCCGGCGTCGCCCTCATGATCACGGATGTCAGCATGGAGTTGATGAAGCTGGACTTACCGGAACCGGTGGCGCCTGCCACCAGAAGATGCGGCATCTTGGTGAGGTCGGCCGTTACAAAATGGCCTTCCACATCCTTGCCCACGCCTGTGAGCATCGGGTTCGGATCATTCCTTGCCTTGTCCGAGCGAAGCACGTCGCCAAGCACCACGGTTTCACGGTCGGTGTTCGGTATTTCGATGCCGATGGCGGACTTGCCTTCGATCACCGACAGGATGCGCACGTCGGAACTGGCCACCGCGTAGGCGATGTTCTTCTGCAGATTGGTGACCTTCTCCACTTTCACACCCGGACCAAGCTCCACCTCATACATGGTCACGGATGGGCCTCGCAGAAAGCCGATGACTTTAGCGTCGACATTGAACTGCTGGAATGTGACCGTAAGAGCGCGGATCACACGATCGTTCTCCGGAGTGTGCACGGCATGCGGCGCGCCTTGCTTCAGCATGCCGAGATCAGGCAGATGGTAGGGGCCCTCCGGAATCTCACCGGACTCGTCGGAAACGCCCTCTCCGTTCGATCCGGCATCCAGATCGTTCACGACCTCATTGGTCGCCGCATCGACCATGACCTGCGACCCGTTGGACGTGCCGTCCTCGTCGATGACGGCCCACGGGTCCCCTACAGCCACGCCAACGGATTTGATCTCGTCGGACGCCGCCTGGCCGGCAACCGTCGGAATGGTTTCCGGGATCTGCGGCATGGTGCCGCTCGCCAAACCGATTGGGTCAGAGGAAAGGGAACGCACCACAGGCGTCTGCGGCATGGCGACGGTTCCACCGAAATCCTGAGCGGAATGTTCGTCGGATGAAATGCTGCGCGGCCGCGAGACGCTCTGGTATGGTTCGTCAAGCATGGTTTCCGCCGTTTCGCCATGCCGTTCGGCGGCATTGCGAAACGCCTCATCACCGTCGTAATGATCGAGTCCGTCCTGAGCGCCCTGCTTCTTGGATTTCGATGATATCCATTGCTTTATGAGGGAGAACGGCATCGGCTTCTTCTTTTCAGCCGCCACATCGTCGGCTCCATTATGCGCCGGCACGCCTTCTGCGAACGACAGCGTGGTATCTCCTATACGCACTTCGTTCGGGAATTGCTCGGTCTCGTCATCAACCTTTTTATTTGCACCGAATCCAAAACGGACCTTCAATGCACGTACTTTGTCGGGAATCTCTTGAACCCCTGTATTGGTAATCAGCAACAACGAGAACAAAATGACGACCACGAAAATAACGATGGCGAACGCCTTGGAAAGCCCCCATGCCAGCGGGCAGCCAAGCACATAGCCGAGCAGACCTCCCGCATTCTGCAGCAACGCCATGTCGAAACCTTGGGCGTCGGACGCGAGCGCCGCGTCGAGTATGGAGCAGACGGACCACAGAATCATGGACCACCCCGCCACCATACGCACATTGCCGCTTTTGCGCTTGGTCTCATATATGAGGCTGAATGCCACCAGCGCCAAAAAGACCGGCAGGATGACGCTCATCAGACCAAACAGGCCGGAAGCCAAGGCGTGGAGCATCCGGCCGAACACGCCCTGCACCCGGAACCATTCCGAAGCGCAGAACATTACCGCGAGAATCACCAGAATGAAACATGCGATATCACGTCCGTACTTGGTCAAGACACCCATCACAGGCGACGGCTCGACCGCGTCCATGACCTTGGTCTCGCCGGAACGTGCCTTGCCCGTGGACCCTTTGCCGCCGGATTTCGTATTGGAAGATGCTGTTCGTGCCATAACGGTCATGATTTTACCCATGGGATGCGCCATGACATGGCACTTCCTCGAATCGCACACATTTTCTAACTTAAGTGAACACGCAATTTCACTGATTGGATTCCGCCAAGATCGTCACCGTCAAGTTGGGTGCCAAGCCGGAGAAGACCATGGATAAGGTGGAAAGCTTCGACGAATACGGCAGCGGGAGTTTCATTTCAGGCGAGGTCTCCGAGATGATGCTGGGTGTAGGCGTCCGCCTGCGCGTCTATGGCGTCATAGGCACCTGCATCGGCATGTTCGATGATGGCCATCGCATTGTCTAGCAGCGCCGGATTGAGCGCTTGGAGCCAGTGGATGCGCGGGTCACGACCGAACCATCCCATCTGCTTGCGTGCCAGACGCTTCGTTTTCTGCGCAATGTCCATGAACGTGTCGTTCAGGTCACGCAACCCGTCCAAATAGTCGACGACCTGCTGGTAACCGAGCGCTTTGGCTGCGGTGATGCCCAGCTTGGGACGGATACGTTCCACTTCTTCGATGAATCCGCCTTCGAGCATCTGCTTGGTGCGAATATCGATACGACGGTCCAGTTCCTCACGCGGCAGATCGAGACCGATTTGCACGGTGGGGATGACGTACCGGTAGTGCGGAAGGCTTGCCGAATAGGGTCGTCCCGTCACTTCGATGACTTCCAGCGCACGGATGGTACGCCTTGGATTGTGCGGGTCCATGCGCGCCGCCGCTTCGGGATCCTTGGCTTTCAGCTCGTCGAACAGCGCGCCCGCACCTTCGGTTTTTTCCCGTTCCTCAAGCGCCATACGTATTTGCGGATCGGTGCCGGGGAAGGAGATGTCGTCGATGGCGGCCCGTGCGTACAGGCCAGAGCCTCCGACGAGGATCGGACGCACTCCCCTGGCCTGCAGTTCGGCTATTTTCTCGCGGGCGAGCTCTTGGAACCTCGCCACGGACATGGCGTCGTCCGGTTCGATGATATCGATGAGATGATGCCTGACCTGCGCCTGCTCCTCAAGGCTTGCCTTGGCCGTGCCGATATCCATGCCCCGATACATCTGGTATGCGTCGGCGTTGATGATTTCCGCCTGTTCGCCTTTGCGCGCCAACGCTTTGGCGACGGCAATGCCCAACCCGGTTTTGCCGGATGCGGTTGGTCCGACAATGGATACGACCTTGCGCTGCATCGCAGGATCGGCGTCTCCTGTTTTGTCTGTTTTCTCAAAGGTCTGTTCAGTGTCGAACGGCATAGGTCTGCCCCGCCTTCGGATCGGGATCGGCGATGAGGTTGTGACGCCCAGCGTGGGTGATGGTGGCGGTCACGAAATCGCCTACCTGCGGCATCGGCTCGCCTTCGGGCACACCGACATGCACGAGCACGCCGGTTTTCTCGCGCCCGGTGACACGATGGGTCGCGGCGTCCTTCTTGCCAGATGCGCCGGTGACCATCACTTCGACGTCACGGCCTTCGAAGGTTTTGAGATTTTCTTCGGTGATGCGTTCCTGCAATGCCACGAGTCGTTCGAACCGGTCTTGGACCACGTCGTGCGGCACCTGCTCCATTTCGGCTGCCGGAGTGCCTGGGCGCGGCGAATAGATGAAGGTGAATGCGGACGCGAATCTCGCCTCTTCCACCACACGCAAGGTTTTCTGGAAGTCCTCTTCGGTTTCACCCGGGAAACCGACGATGATGTCGGTGGAGATCTGCGCATCCGGCATGGCCTCACGGATTTTACGCAGAATGTCAAGGAACTTCGCGGAACGATACGAACGGCGCATGGCGCGCAGGATTCGGTCGGATCCGGACTGCAGCGGGAAGTGCAGCTGGTGCATGACATTGGGCGTTTCGGCCATGGCTGCGATCACGTCGTCGGTGAAGGCGGCGGGATGCGGCGAAGTGAACCGCACGCGCTCCAATCCTTCGATCTCACCGCATGCGCGCAGTAGCTTGGAGAAGGCGAAACGGTCGCCGATGCCGTAACCGAACGAGTTCACGTTCTGGCCGAGTAGCGTGACTTCCTTGGCGCCTTCGTCCACGCACTGGCGGATTTCGGCAAGAATGTCTCCCGGGCGACGATCATGTTCCTTGCCTCGGGTGGTAGGCACGATGCAGAACGTGCAGGTGTTGTTGCATCCCACGGAGATGGCCACCCAGCTTGACACCTTCGACGCGCGGTCGGTGGGCAGCTGGCTTGGAAAGTAGTTGAGTTCCTCTTTGACCTTGACCTGCGCATGGCCTTCGATGCGCGCCTGGTCAAGCAGCTGAGGCAGGGAACCAATGTTCTTGGTACCGAACACGGCATCGACCCAAGGGGCCTTTTTTGCGATCTTCTCACGGTCGAGCTGTGCCATGCATCCGCCGACTGCGATCTGCAGGTTCGGACGCTGGCGCTTCAGTTCGGCCCACAGGCCGATGGTGCCGTACATGCGTTCCGCCGCGTTTTCCCGCACCGCGCATGTGTTCATGACGATGAGGTCCACGTCATGATCGAGGTATTGTTCTTCGGTGGCGGGCACATAGCCATCCGCTTCGAGCACACCCGCGATGCGTTCGGAATCGTGCACGTTCATCTGGCATCCGAGGGTGTGTACGTAGAACACGCCCTTGCCTCGCGTGGCGGTGTCTTCTGTGGCAGGTTCCGCAAGTTTCGAGGCGCGCTCCGCCTCGGTCATCATGTCTTCGTTCATAGCATTCCATGCTATCGGCAGGGATTCCCATCACGCGCCGTATGCACCTTAATGCAGCGTGGCATGCGGTGGAATTGGAGGGATGACGGCGCTTTCAGCGCTTTTTCAGTTTTGCCGCGCTCCTTTTGGGTACACTATGGAACCGTGATACTTGATAGACAGAGCCGCATCAATACCAGTGGACTGCAAGCACGGCTGAAGTCGGTGACTTTCGACGATGGTCCGTTGCCTTCCGATCAGATTACCGAGTTCATTGATCAAATGCAGGTGTATGAGGGCGCGATGTATGAGATCAGCACCAAACTGGAGATTCTCGATTCCGAGTTCCAGGTGCGTTTCTCCCATAATCCCATCCATCACATGGAACGCAGGTTGAAGTCCATCAATTCCATTCTCGGCAAGTTGAGGCGCAAGGATCTGCCGTTGACGGTGGAGTCGGTCAAGGACAATCTGTTTGACGTGGCAGGCATTCGCGTGATCTGCAATTATCGCGATGACGTGTATTCGGTGTCGAATTATCTGTCCGCGCAGAACGATATTCAGGTGTTGCGTGTGAAGGATTATATTAAGAATCCGAAGCAGAATGGATATCGTTCGCTGCATGTGATTTATGCGGTTCCCGTTTTTCTATCTTCCGGACCGCATTACACGCCTGTGGAGGTGCAGTTCCGCACCATCGCCATGGATTATTGGGCGAGTTTGGAGCATGCGCTGCGTTATAAGACGGATTTGCCTGACGCGAAGCTGTCGGAGCATTCGCAGACGTTGCTTGATTGCGCGAGAAGTCTGCAGAATGTCGAAGCGCAGATGCAGAACATTCATCGCGATATCAATGGCGCGCCGCAGGTTGGCGAGGCCCCTAAGGCCGGCTGACGTCTGCCGGTTTGCGTTTGGCCGCATGCAGGAGCTGGTCGATGGGCAGCTGGGCGAGTATGGTGCCCGCGAAAATGAGCGTGCAGCCGAGGTAGGCTCGAGTGGTCATGATTTCGCCCAGCAGAAGCGCCCCTCCGACTGCGGAGAAGAACGATTCGAGCGACATGATCACGGACGCTCTGGTCGGAGGCACAAGTTGTTGGCCTATGACCTGAAGCGTATAGGCTACGCCAGCGGAGCAGACGCCCGCGTAGACGATGGCGATCCAGCTTTGCGCGGCACCGGCCCAGTCGATGGATCCTTCGATGATAGAGCCAATCCAGCTGATGATCGCGGTGGTGGTGATCTGCCCGAATGAAAGCAGGATGGGGTCCATGTCTCGTCCAAAGGTGTCTATGACGAGGATGTGCCCGGCGAAGAGGACTGCGGTGAACAGCAGCACCATGTCCGCCAGGGTGATGGATCCGAATCCGTCGGTGACGCACAGCAGGTAGAAGCCGATAACGGAGATGGCGACGCTGATGATGACGCTGAGGTGCACTCGTCGACGCAATATGATGAAGGCCAGCAGTGGCGTCATGACGATGTATAGAGCGGTGATGAAGCCGGACCGTCCCGCCGATCCGGAGTAAAGGATGCCGTATTGTTGGACGGTGCTTGCGGTGAAAAGCACGATTCCGCAGATGATGCTGACCACGATGGGATTGCCGGCCCATTTCGGCATGGCGACGATTGCGCCGTTACCGAGGGTGATGGACGGTTTTCCCTGGGTTTCACGGCGTTTACGCTCTTGTTCCGCTATGGTGCTGCGGCGAAACCAAAGCAACGGTATCAGAGAAATGGATCCGAGGGTGAATCGGGTGGCTCCGAAGAACAGCGGTGTTGTGGAGTCCATGCCTTGCACTTGCGACACGAATGCGAATCCCCAAATGAGGGCCGCCAGTACGAGGCATGCCATGCCGCCAATCTCTTTTCTCTGCATGAGCACCCACCGTAAAGCATGTCTTTGACCAACGGATAAAGCCTGGCCACATTCTGGTCAGGCTTTATCCGTTACGTTGACCGAGGAGCAATGCCAATAATGTCCCATCAAAGGCTGAAAGCCAAATGACGCGTGCGTCCCCAAAACGCACCGAAGGAAGGCGCACGAAGGTACGCCGACTGAGGAGCAATGCCGGGGACGCTCCGTCATTTGGATTTCAGTCGCGATTGCCGAGGAGTTGGAGAATATACATGAACATGTTCACGAAATCCAAATACAGATTCAGTGCGCAAAGGATGGAAACCTTCTTGACCATTTCGGGGCCTTGGGCGGAATACTGTTCAAGCATCGCGCGGGTGGCTTGGGCGTCGTAGACGGTCATGCCGGCGAAGAGCAGAAGTCCGATGGCAGAGACGATCATGAGGGTGGTGTTGCCGGGGGCGAAGATCATGAGAATCACTTCGGCGATGATAAGCACGATGAGGCCGACGAAAAGGATGGGGCCGGCCTTGAGCATGTTGATCTTGGTGGTGCGTCCGAACATGGTGAGCGCGAAGAAGAAGCCGGCGCACAATGCGAGGGAAATGCCGATGGTGCCAAGATCGTAGGCCATGAAGATGGTGCTGAGGGTGAAGCCCATGAACGCCGCATACACGTAGAACATGACGTATGCGGTGGAGACCTTCATTGTATGGATGCGCGCGCCAAGGTAGATGGCAAGCACGATTTCAATGACGGCGGGGGCGAAGATGCCGATGATGCCCGTGGTTTGGATGAGTGCCAGGTACGCGCCGCTCATTTGGGTGATGATGGCGACCACGGCAGTGACGATCAAACCAAGGGTCATGTGCGTGTATGCGCTGTTGACGGAACTGCGTTCGGCCTGCTCGTAGGAATAGGTGGCCTGCACGTTGACTGCGGCGGTACCGTTGGGCGCATAGGCGTACTGTGGCTGCGCATTGTACTGGTTGTACTGTTGGTTGTACTGGTATTGATTGTTGAAGCCGTTATTCTGGGCGTTGTTACCCTGGGGCTGCTGACCGAATGCCATAATCGCTCCTTTTTGCTCGATTGCGCATCACGATACGGCATTTTCCTGACGATTTCATGAATATTGGCTTAATCTCATGATTTCTTCAAAGCCCGCATAGGTTTCGCGTTCGACACGGGGAGTGTGCCGGACGCGAAAGACTGGGACATGCCATGTCAGATGGCGAACTTGTACGTCACTTTGGCGGTGTCGCTGAAATCGAGAAGGTTCGTCACGTCGACGGTGATTTCGGAATCGTCTTTAAGCACATATCCGAGGGTTACCGTGCCGGTTGCTCCTGGCTGCAGTTCAGACAGATAGGAGCCGGAATCGTAGCCTTCCGGATTGTCCAAGTACATGGCGGTGTCGAGTTCCTGACCGTTTTGGAACACTTTCGGATTAGCCAGCACGGCGAAGGAGTTGTTCTTATCGGTAGTGTTGGTCCACTCGTAGGTGACGAGCACGGTCGGCTGATTGTTGTAGTCGTTGCCGGAACGCACTGCGGATACGATTTTGACGTGCATATCGGTGAGATCGCCTTCCATGTCTTGCTCGCCTTTCGCCTTGGTGTCGGTTTTGGTGGAATCATCGGTTTTGGTGGAATCATCGGTTTTGGTGGAATCATCGGTTTTGGCGTCCTTATCGGCGTCCGCCGACGAGGATTGCGACGTGCTTGTGCCCGTGATGTCGTCAAGCGCCTTGCTGGCGGCCGATTGCATGGCCAAGGTGATGACGATGGCCAACACCGACAGCACCGCCGCGACTATGGACAGGGCTTTGCCACGCTTTTTGCCTCGGAACGTGCCCACGATGGCCACGATCGCCAATACCGCGCCGACGAGTCCGAAGATCGCCGCGATGTTGTTGATGATTGGAATGAAGCTCAGCACCAAGCCGAGCGCGCCGAACACCACTCCCACGATGCCACATACCGTCGTGCCTTGCGGAGCCGGGGACGGCATGATCGGCGCGGGTCTCATACCGTTCGGCGCTGCCGGGCCGCCGTTGGGAATCGGAGCATTGTTGAACTCACTCATGATCTTTTTCTTTCTTCTCGAAGTGGTCGGAACACTTTCGAGCCTACGGGATCGGCTTCGTTCCCGGTATTGGACGAAAGTCCATTCCTGCCTGCACTTTGGGGCGCGCGGCTTGCGCCATCATGCCCGATAGCTCAATGGCATGTTTCCATGAGTATGCCGATAATGGGAGTCATGAGCGTGATCACAAACCCTTCCACCGCCGAAGTGCCAGTGCGCACCAGAATCTGGTGCACGGTGCCGATGGTGGTGTGCGCGAGTTTCGCCTGTCTGGCGCAGGTGTCTTTCGCATCCCAACAGTATGCGCAGGATAGCGCCCCCTACTTGTGGATGATCGCGTGCGTGCTCGTTGCGATCCCTTCGGGTTTGATTCTTCTGGCTCGCAACAGTTACCCGCAAGCCGTGTTCTGGACCGCATGCCTACTGGTGGTGGCGCTCCCCTACGATTCGCTGATCGCGCTTATGGCGTTGACTTCTCTGCTTGCGCGGAGACAGGGAACCAAAGTGACGCTTCGATCAGTGCTTGCCGCGGCGACAACGACGATCTGGTCCCAGGTGCGAGACGCTTTGCATCCTGCCGAGGCTTCGATCTGGCATGCGATCTTCTCCAAACCATATACCGGAGTTCGGTATGGCAATACCATGGTGATGCTTGTCGACGAAAGAACGATCATCGCGAGCGCCGTTGTGGTTGCCCTGATTGCGGTGGCGATCGCCACATTGGCCGGATTGCATATTCGCTCGCGCGCCCTTGCGCGCGTGGCCGAAGCGAAGGCTCAGTCGGCCAACGAGCAGGTGAGCAGGTTGCGGACCACGCTTGACAATCAGCAGCTTGCCGATGCGATAGCCGCGGAAGCGCATGATACGTTGGCTCATTCGCTGTCGTTGCTTGCATTGAATGCGAGCGCTTTGCAGGCCGAGTCTAGGAAATTGAAGGCTGAGGCCGAGCAGTTGGACAATGCCAATGTGGCTGGTATGGCTGGAAAGATCGCCGGCACTACCGAGGATATCCGCAGGCAGGCCTCCGGCGCGTTGGATGAGGCGCATAGTGTGATTGACATGCTTCGTCATCCGGAGGATGCTCGCCTGCAGTTGGCTGCGAATGATGCCGAAGCGTCGTTGACCCGTGACTCATTGCTGCAGTTGATTGGCGACGCCCGTGCCGCGAATATGCGGATTGATACGTGGATCGACGTTCAACAGCTGGGGCAGTTAGATGAGTCCATCGGCGTGATTGCGTATCACGTGGTACAGGAGGGATTGACCAATGTGCGCAGGCATGCGCCTGGCGCTCCGGTGTCGTTGCAGGTCGATGCGAACCCCCGCAAGGGGTGCATGTGCACGTCAGCAATCCGACGATGCCGCAATCCCCCTCGCATATGGCAGACACCAGGAAGGGGGCCGGTCTTCCTGGTTTGGCCAAACGCATACAGCAGGCTGGCGGAACATGCCAATACGGTTTTGACCAACATAACGTCTTCCACCTTGATGTACGGCTACCATGGGTTGGGTGAGCACCGAACGCAACCATGACGAGCAGCCGATCACCGTCGGCGTGATTGATGATGATCCGATGATCTGCCAGATGATGCGTCTGATTTTGGAGGATTATTCCTCCGGACGCATCAGCGTTGCCTTCGCCTGCACCAACGCAGCAGACGCCATCGAACATGCGTCGCACAATCCTCCTGATGTCGTGCTGGCTGATATCGCCATGCCCGGCATGGATGGCATTGAAGCCACTCGTCAGCTCCGCATGCTTCCCGATCCTCCGCATGTGCTTATTCTGACGTCGCTGAGTCCAAACAACACGGTGGAACGCGCCATCGAAGCGGGCGCGGAAGGATTCGTATCGAAAACGGACGCTCCGGAAGATATCATCCGCCGTGTGGCCGACGTGTGCGAAGGGGAGCCACAGTTCAATCCGGCAAGTCAACGGCAGCTCATCGGCGATTTGCATCAGCACCAGCCTCAGTCGCGGCGCGATGAGGCCCGTGCCATGCTCGACGCCTTGCCGGAACGCGAACGCGAAGCGGTGATTCTCGCGGCCGAGGGCTTCACCAATGCGGAAATCAGCGAGAAAATGTTCATTTCAGAACGCACGGTCAAAGCGCATATTTCATCCGCCGCAGATAAACTCTGCATGGGCCGCGTGCAGATGGCCCGTTTGGTAGAACGAGCCGACCTGCCGCCACGACTATGACATCATGCACTCGTACACTTGAACACAGAGCAACGCAATGAGGGGAACGCCATGTCAATCAGTGCAACGGAAAAGCCTTTAGGCAAAATCTTCACTTCGGATTACCGGTTCGTAATCCCATCATTCCAACGCGCATATACTTGGCAAACGGAAAACATCGCGCAACTGGTCACCGATCTGCAGGACGCATGCCACGACCCAGACACGCCGTATTTCCTTGGATCGCTGATTCTCGTCCATGATGGACAGACCAAATACCAAGTCATCGATGGACAGCAACGCCTCATCTCACTTTCCATCATCATTTCCGTGCTCCGCGATCTGGAAGACGACCCCGAACTCGTGGAAAGCCTCAACGACCTCATCGTCGAGCCAGGAGACAAACTACGCGGCATCAAAGCCGAACCACGTCTCAAACTCCGCGAACGCGACACCAACTTCTTCCGCATGTACGTGCAGGAAGGCGATCTGGAGGGACTGTTCGATCTGCGCGACAACGATATCGAATCGCACGCGCAACGCAACATCGCCATCAACACCAGACAAGTGTTCGACGAACTCGCGAAAATGCCCACACAAGACCGCCGCGCATTCGCATCATACCTCGTCAACGAAGTCACCCTCGTCATCGTAACCACCGACGATCTCGCCGGCGCACACCGTATTTTCGACGTCATGAACATGCGCGGAGTTCCTCTCACCGCATCCGACGTGTTCAAAGCAAGAACCATCGCCGAAATCTCCCCCGCCGCACGCAACGCCTCGACCACTTCGATACACGATCCCGCCGTCGAAATCAGGTCTTCGATCACGACGACCTTCTGCCCCTTCTCGAGCTTACC
>OOCH01001424.1_pt1 | contig 18711 bp, 9 predicted proteins | sample 1671641 | NCBI WGS metagenome assembly OOCH01 (sample SAMN06348177, study PRJEB24527) | human gut metagenome | biome: human gut; feature: ankylosing spondylitis patient; material: feces | host: Homo sapiens | place: China | collected 2015-10
GTTTTTATTATACTTCGATTGTTTTTTATGTGTCAAGTTTTATTATACAGGATTAATAGCCGTGGCAGATCGTCAAGTGATGAAGTGGCTGTTTATTCGAGTGAGCAAGCCATGGAGCTTAACGGAAGGTTGCATATCAGCCTTGACTCGAATAGACTAACAAATTGAAAGAAAAATGTGACTAATGGGACTTGTGCTTTGGCATAGGTCTTTTTTAGTGTCAAGGCTTGACATTTGCCGCTGAATTGATTATAATAGTATCGAGAAGATCTATCCGTAGCTTTTCTTAGTGTGGCTGACACTTGAGGGACGCATTAGAAATGGTGACGTGTATCCGAAACTGTGAAGTTCACTGCTGCTTGAAAGTATAGTATGCACTGTGCAAAGGCAAAACGCCCTCTGCATGAAAGTTGGTCGACCGCAGCGACTATAAAAATCAGCCCTGCTATGAAAAAGACCGCCCTGAATTATCAGAGCGGTTTTTTGATATATACTTGACATTATTAAAAAAATTGGATATAATGATATCAGCAACGAAACGTTGTCAGAAAACAGGAGTTTTCGGTCAGAACTGACGTAAACTTGATAGTCGTGGCAGTTCTGTTAAGCGATGATACCAAGGGGCGTGCCAAGAGCGTTGTTTGGTTGAGCTTTCGGGAGGGGTTGCACAGTGAAACCTCGACTTGGCTAGGCGTTTGCCGAAAGAAAATGTGAATGATCTGACGCTGCCTTTTTGGCGGCGTCTTTTTTGTTTTGTTTATTAGATTTTTAGTAGAAAAATCCCAAAGCCGTGTCCCCTAACCAATCGCCAATGCTTTCAAAAAGGTCAGCCGCTGCACTGCTTAAATAGAACATCATGCTGAAAGCCATGGATATGAGCCATAAAAAGCCTATCAATACACCGCCTTGCAAGCCTGTAAGAGAGCCATTCTGAATGTTTCTGACAAGTACGATAGTACCTCCGATAGCCACCAATACAAAGACACTTCCAAGTATGTATTGCAAAGCGACTAAGACCTCAGAAATAAAGTTCAGAATAAACGCAAGCAAGTATAGAACACCCTTTAGTATAAACGCAACTATCAGGAAAACTATCTTGAACGGCAATAAAAGTATCGACATTTTTCTCCCCCTTGAATAATTGTCATGTTGTTTTTGTAACTTATCTTCAATATTTTATCATAAAATGCCCTATAAGTCAATTACAGTGCAGCAAAATTTCCATAAAATGCGTTCAGGTGTTGAACGGTGTTTTATGGAACTTTTTGTTTGCATCGTCATGGTGCGTGATAAAATCAAAGCTGAGTGCATTTTAGCCACCTTTTTATATTCGATTTTCAAGTTGCGTTCGGGGTGTGTCACCGAGTATAATGCCCTAGGTTTTGCATACACAAAATATCAAATGCACGCCCACGTTCTGACACAAGTACTCTACAGCCTGCTCCAGAAACTCCCTTCGGTTTCACTAAGTCACAGGGCTTGTACGTGCCCGCAAGTGTCAAAACGCTTTCTACTTATACACGAAAAAGGGGTGTTTTGTTGCATAAAAAATGCAACAATTGCAGAAATGTTACCAAATTAAAATATAAATCATTTGTTTACACAAATCATATGTGCAAAATTTGTGCATAATTGATGCAAGGGGCGTTATCCCCCTAAAAAAACAGGAACGAACAAAGTCCGTCCCTGTCGGCATTTCAAGTATGTAAGCGATGTGAGATCATATCTCGCTGTCATTGTAGCACTCGAACACCTTTTCAGCATGAGCCTTGTCAGCGTCGCTCTGCCTTGTGATAAGGCTAACGATAGGTACAAGAACAAGTCCGAAAAGCATTGCAAATGCGCCTGCGTTGATAGGCGAGGCAAGGTTTATGCCCCAAAGTGTTCCTGTGTGACCTGCAAGGGTGTAGTATGCCATGTGTACCACTGTTATGCCTACTCCTGCGATAAAGCTTGCCATGCAAGCCGCCTTTGTTACGCCCTTCCAGAAAAGTCCGTACATAAACGGCGCAAGAAATGCTCCTGCAAGTGCGCCCCATGAGATAGACATGAGAGTTGAAATTACTGTCTGTGGATTTTCAAGGGTGATTATTGCAAGCACAACTGAGATGATAAGAAATACGGCAATGAAAATTCTCATTGTGATAAGCTGTTTTTTCTCGTCCATTTTTTCTTTCATTATAGGCTTGATAAGGTCGATAGTCAAAGTGGAGCTTGATGTAAGCACAAGCGATGAAAGTGTCGACATTGAAGCCGAAAGCACAAGAACGATAACAAGTCCGAAAAGCAGTGAAGGAAGCTTTTCCATCATGGTCGGAACAATTCCGTCAAAACCGCCCTCCGGAAGTCCGTCAGCGCTCTTGACAAAAAGTCTGCCGAAGCCACCAAGGAAGTAACAGCCGCCTGCTACCACTACTGCAAAAAATGTTGATACTATAGTTCCTGTTTTGATAGCCTTGTCGTCTTTTATTGCATAGAATTTCTGCACCATTTGCGGAAGTCCCCATGTGCCGAGAGAGGTAAGAATAACAACGCCTGCAAGGTTTATAGGATCAGGGCCGAATAGTGACGAATATGCACCCTTGTCGCCATTTGCGTCAGAAATATCGCCAAGCAGGTCAAGAGAATTTCCAAGACCACCGTTTTCGCCAAGCACTGCAAGCACTACCGCCGCAATGCCTACAAGCATTACTATTCCCTGAATAAAATCGTTCAGTGCTGTAGCCTTGTAGCCACCCATGATAACATACACCGCAGTGAAAACTGCCATGCCGATTATACAATATTTGTAAGGAATACCAAAGCCCTTCTCAAAAAGTCTTGACAAGCCGTTGTAGACCGAAGCCGTATAAGGGATAAGGAATACGAACACGATAAGTGCCGAAACTATCTTCAAAGGCTTGCTGTTGTATCTCTTTTCAAAATACTCAGGCATGGTCTTTGCCTCAAGGTGCTTTGACATTATTCTTGTACGTCTGCCCAAAACTTTCCATGCAAGCCATGAGCCTATGACGGCGTTTCCGATTCCTACCCATGTGGAAGCCACGCCGTAATTCCAGCCGAATTTTCCTGCGTAGCCTACAAAAATTACTGCCGAGAAGTACGAAGTTCCATATGCGAAAGCTGTGAACCATGCTCCAAGACCTCTTCCTCCCAGTACAAAATCATTGACGCTTGCCGATTTTCTGCGGTAATAAACACCTATGCCTATCATAAGTGCAAGGTATAATACCAATACTATCCACCTTGCTGTCAATCCAATACACTCCTTTTACTTCATGTGTCGCTTTAAAGCTTTTATGCTTTTGCGTTTTTACTTGCTAAAGTACAATGATACTATTATAGTACAAAGCGGAGTATTTGTCAATACGAAACGGCATAAAAAAAGCCACCGCAAAGGGAGATTTTGCGGCAGCTTTTTTGGTGAAAATAACGAAGTTTACCTGAGTAAAATATCATGGTTTATCGTGACGGTCGCTTTCGCCTGCGGTGATACAAAGGCACATTGTCACAACGCCCACAAAACCGCCTACCAGCGTTCCTGCAAAAAATTCAAGCATAAAAACACCTCCTGCGGATAGTGTGGGCATTTAGCGAAAATGTTATGCAGATAAAGTGGGCAGGGTATAGAAAACTTATTTCAGTATGCGATCTTTACAGTCAGAGCCATTACAGCGAGAAAAGCGATATTTGCGGCAGTGAAATATGCGAAATATCTGCCTTTGATATGGGGGTGGCTGCGGCATATCTGCTTGTAGGATATAAGGCTTGCCATGGAGGCGATAAGAGTGCCAAGGCCGCCTATGTTCGTTCCTATTATAAGTGCGTTCAGCTTGTTGGTGAAGCCTGAAAGGAGTATAGCGCATGGAACGTTGCTTATTATCTGACTTGCGGCAACGGCAATAAAAAGCTCGTGACCGTTTATTATGCTGCTGAGTACACTGCGGAAAATCTCTACTCTGCCCATATTTCCGATAAAGATGAAAAATCCGCAGAATGTAAGAAGCAGTGAGTAATCAACTGTTTTAAGCACGTTTCTGTCAGCAATGGCAGAGAAAGCAAGTGCGCAGAGGGTTGTTATCTGCCATGGGATAAGCCTTGCAACTGTAAGCAGGCAAAGGACAAAAAGCAGTACGTATCCTGAAAGTTTTGTCTTGTCTTTAGTCGAATATGTATCGAAGTTTTCAGCAGTTATATCTTTCTTGACAGACAGCTTTCCTGACTTTTTACACACTGCAAGCGTCCACAGAAAAAGCATCGCTCCTGCCACAATAGTAAAGGGAAGCATAAGTACAAGAAAATCTTCCAGCTTCATATCTGATACACCAAAAAGGTATAGATTCTGAGGATTGCCTATAGGCGTGAGCATACTGCCAAGATTTGCGGCAATGGTCTGCAGAACGACAATGGGTATGAGAAGCTTGTTGCCTGCTTCACCGAGAGTTGAGAGGGCGGTGAGAGTGAGGGGAACAAAGGTCAGAAGTGAAACGTCATTTGTTATGAACATACTTGAAAAGAAGCAAAGCCCCACAAGCACTATGGAAAGCTGAAATGCGGTATTGACTTTGCTTATGATGAATTTTGCACTGCGTTCAAAAATGCCAAGACCTTTGCAGCCCTCGGTCACTGTCATAAGAGAGAACAGAAGTCCAAGTGTTCGGAAGTCGATATAGCTTGCATATGCTTTGTCAGGTGTGATGAAAAATGCAGATATAACGGCTAAAAGCATTGCCACTATCAGGACGGTTTCTTTTTTAGCGAAAGTGATCGCTTTGTTTATGTTTTTCATTTTATCATTTCCTGTCGTTTATTCATATGATAAAATTATATCATGAAAATGATATTATTACAAGATTTTGAGCTGTTTTAAGAAAAAAACTTGACAAGTTTAAATAACCATGTTATAATAACGATGTTATTATAACATGGTTATTTTCAGGCAGGTGCAAAATGAGAACGGAAACAGCAGGAGTTACAGAAACTCTTATAGAGAGTGCAAAAAAAGAATTTCTTGAACACGGCTTTCAAAATGCAAATCTTCGCAGGATCTCTTCTGAGAGCGGAGTAAGTACGGGGTCTATATATACACGCTTTGGGGACAAGGCTGGACTTTTTTCGGCGGTAGTAAAGCCGGCTGCAGACGGACTTATGGAGTTGTATCTTGAAAGCATAACCGCTGCAAGGGAGAGCGGCGACCCTGCGGAGGCGACAAGTCAGGGCAATGAGGGAACTGAGCTTGTGCTGAAATATATTTATGAAAACTTTGACGTTTTCAAGCTTATCTTCTGCCACTCGGCAGGAACGGAGTATGAGTATTATTTTGACGAGCTTGCTGAGATAGAGGAAAAGTATTACAGGGAGTTTGCAAAGCAGTTTTCAAGGCGTGAAAACATGGTGAGCGACTTCTTTATACACGTTATCTGCCGAACAGGCTGGTCTTATATTTACGAGATGGTATCTCATGATCTTTCTTATGATGAGGCGCAGATCTTTATGAAAAGCATAAGAGAGTTCTGCTTCGCAGGCTGGGGGAAGGTTCTTGGGGCAGACCTGTGATGATATGCACTTGTAGGGGCAAACAGTGTTCGCCCGCCATAGCTATGTTTGGAGCTGTTTAGGAAACGTTGAGCCGCTCCCTTACAAATAAACCGTCAAAATCATTTTATTCTTTTAACATTTTCAGCAACCCCTTATAGGGTGTTGCTTTTTAAATGGCAATAGGTTAGTTTAATCTAACTATATAAACAAACAGGAGGTATTGTTGTGAAAAAGAAAGAGAAAAAGAAAAGTTCCTTTGCAGTTCTTATGCATTATGCAGGCGGACATAAGTATTATTCCTACGCTTCTGCTGTTCTTGCTGTAATAAGTGCATGGATAGCACTGATACCGTTTTATGATGTTTGGCGCATCATAAAAGAGATACTCAGGGTAAGACCTGATTTTTCAAAGGCGGAGAACATAAGCCGATACGGCTGGGAGGCTGTGGGCTTTGCACTTCTTGGAATGGTTATATATATCGCTGCGCTAATGTGTTCTCACAAGGCAGCGTTCAGGGTGCAGGCTAACATGAGAGTGAGCATGATGAAGCATATTATGAAGCTTCCGCTTGGTTATGTTGAAGCTGAGGGAACAGGAAAGATAAGAAAGATAGTTATGGATTCAAGTGCGTCAACGGAAACCTATCTTGCCCACAATTTTCCCGACAAGGCTGTTTCAATGGCGACCCCTGTGGGTCTGCTTGTTATGATGTTCATATTCGACTGGCGGCTTGGACTTATTAGCCTTATCCCTGCGTTCATCGCATTTGTGCTTATGGGCACGCTTATGATGGGTCCTAAAATGGCGGAGGATATGAAGCAGTATCAGAATGCACTTGAAAAAATGTCATCTGAGGCGGTGGAGTATGTTCGTGGAATACCTGTTGTAAAAACCTTTGGTCAGACGATATTTTCTTTCAAGCGTTTCAAGCTTGCTATTGACGAATATGAAAAGTGGACTCTTGGATACACAAAGAACATGATGCTTCCTATGATATGCTTCACCACTGCGGCAAACGGCATTTTTGCGGCGCTTATAATTGCGGCTTTCAAACTCACTTCCCATGGAGTTACGGACGAGTTTGTTCTTAATCTTTTCTTTTATGTGATAATAACTTCTATTCTTACTGTAACACTTATGAAGATAGCATATGCAGGAGAGTCACAGATGTTGGTGGACGACGCTGTGAACAGAATGTATTCTATTCTTGAAACTGAGCCGCTTGCTAAGACAAAGAGCGGTGAAACTCCAAAGGACTCATCTATCCAGCTTGACAATGCGGTGTTTGCTTATGACAATGCAGAGAGCAACGCTGTTGACGGAATAACGATGAACATAAAGGCAGGAGAGCATATTGCGGTAGTAGGTCTCTCAGGGGGAGGAAAGACCACCCTTTGTTCGCTTATCGCACGTTTCTGGGACGTAAAGAGCGGCTCTATAAAGATAGGAGGGGCAGACGTGAGAAACATTCCGTCAGAGGAGCTTATGAAGTATGTTTCATATGTTTTCCAGGACAGCAAGCTTCTTAAAATGAGTATTCTCGACAACGTGCGAATGGGCAGACCTGACGCCACGGACGAGGAAGTTATGCAGGCGCTTCGTGACGCACAGTGCATGGATATAATCGAGAAGTTCCCTGAGGGTGTTGATACTATGATCGGCTCAAAGGGCATATACGTTTCGGGGGGCGAGTGTCAGAGGCTTTCTATTGCAAGGGCGTTTTTGAAAAATGCGCCTGTGCTTATACTTGATGAGGCGACGGCTTTTGCCGACCCTGACAACGAGAGGTCTGTTCAGCAGGCTTTTGAGAGGCTTTCAAAAGACAAGACAGTTATAATGATAGCACACAGGCTTTCAACGGTAACAAATGCAGACCGCATTTACGTTCTGTCTGAGGGCAGGATAGCAGAGAGCGGAAAGCATGAGGAGCTTATAGAGCAGGGCGGGATCTACAGCCGTATGTGGAACGAATACAACAGGTCTGTAAGCTGGCAGGTCAGAAAGGCAGGAGTTTGATTATGAGCTTCACAGAAAAATTAAAACACAAATATGCCCTTTCAGACAAGGGTGCAAAAGGCATGATAAGGGCGTTTATTGCTGTTACGCTTGCTAACCTTGTGCTTATGCTCCCTGTGGGGCTTTTATATGTGCTTTCCTCATATCTTCTTGAGGGAGAGCTTCCAAGAGATAAGTTCTGGCTTTTTATTGGGGCGATAGTGGGAGCGCTTTTGCTTATTGCCATTACAGCGCTGTTTCAGTATAAGTCCACGTTTTACTCTACATATGTTGAAAGCGGTGTAAGACGAAGGACGCTTGCGGAAAAGCTCAGGAAGATACCCCTTTCATACTTTGGCAAGAAAGACCTTGCCGACCTTACGAACACTATCATGACGGACTGTGCAATGATAGAAACAGGCTCTTCGCATTGGATACCTGAGCTTGTGGGCGGTATCGCCTCCACTACTATCATTGTTATAAGCTTGTTTTTCTTTGACTGGAGAATGGCTCTTGCTTCAGTTTGGGTAATGCCGGTAGCATTTATCATAGTTATATCTTCAAAGAAGGTTATGTCAAGGATACACGAAAAGACGATGAAATATCGTATAGATTGCATTGACGGCATTCAGGAGGGGCTTGAAACTCTCCGTGACCTGCGTTCATACAACATGACAGAGAAATACTCTGAGGGGCTTGAAAAGAAGATAAAGGCTGTGGAAAAGCACGCTATCGTGGCGGAGTTTGCAAATGCGGTATTCGTATGCTCAGCGCAGATGATACTAAAGCTCGGTATTGGAACTGTGGCTGTTGTGGGAAGCTCGCTTCTTGTAAATGGTGAGATAACGGTGCTGACGTTCTTTATGTTCCTGCTGGTGGTAACAAGAATGTATGAGCCGCTTCAGATAGCGCTTCAGAATTTGGCTGCTATAATAAGCCTTGACGCAAACTGCAATCGTATGGACGAGATACTTTCGCACGAGGAGCAGTCGGGCAGTGATAAGCTTGACAACAAGGGTTATGATATCACATTCGATCATGTTGCTTTTTCATACAAGAGTGAAGAGCAGGTGCTTTCTGATGTAAGCTTCACTGCAAAGCAGGGTGAGATAACAGCACTTATTGGTCCGTCCGGCGGAGGAAAGACCACTGTTGCAAGGCTTGCGGCAAGATTTTGGGATAATGACAAGGGCAAGATAACTGTTGGCGGAATGAATGTTGCAAACGTTGACCCTGAGAAGCTTTTGTCCCTTTACTCTATCGTTTTCCAAGATGTAACGCTGTTTAACAACACTGTTATGGAGAATATCAGGATAGGCAGAAAGGACGCAACGGACGAGGAGGTTATGGCGGCGGCAAGGCTTGCACACTGCGAGGACTTTGTTGAGAAGATGCCTGACAAGTGGAACAGCATGATAGGCGAGAACGGCTCGGAGCTTTCGGGCGGTGAAAGACAGCGTATATCCATAGCGAGGGCATTTCTAAAGGACGCTCCTATCATTCTTATGGACGAGGCTACTGCTTCTCTGGACGTTGACAACGAGTCGCTTATACAGGAGTCTATTGCAAAGCTTATACAGAACAAGACTGTGCTTATAATAGCACACAGAATGAGAACTGTTGACGGTGTGGACAAGATAGTTGTGCTTAAAGACGGCAAGGTGGCTGAGACAGGCTCGCCTGAGGCGCTTAAAAAGACCAACGGTATCTACAAGCACATGGTTGAGATGCAGCTTTGCTCGGAGAAATGGAAATACTGATATGAACAGAAACCACCGCTGGGAGGAAAACTCTCGGCGGTGGTTTTGGTTTGTTTGCGTATTATTTTGCGGAGATGTTTCCGCTTTCTGATTTTTTGATAAGACCTGCGGTGAGAGCTTTTTTCAGGGTGTAGCTTATTACGCTCTCCGTTATGCCTACGGCTCTTGTGTAGCCGAATTTCTTGGCTGTTTCTCTTACAAGGTCGGCTTCTGAAAGGCTTATCTGCTGGCAAAGCACTTCTTTCACGGCGTTTATTATCTCCTCGGAGGGGATATCCTCCATGCTTCGCTTGTTGGTATCGTCGCTTGTGCGATAGATAGAATAGCTTTCAGGGGATTGCCCCTCTTTCCAAAGGAAAACTCTGTTTTCATCGGCTGTGGCGAATGGTGAAACGCCTTGTGCGGCATCGGCAAAGACGCTTTCCACTCTTGAGCCGCTTCGTGTTATGCCCCATGCGGTGAAAACTTTTTTCATGAGAAGCTTCTCGCTTATTGGCGCTTCTGCGGCGATCACCTTTTCGGCTGTTTCCCTTATTTTCTGCTTGTTTTCGGGCTTATAAAAGTCATCAGATGTACCCATTATGCCAATATCTGCGGTCACATAGGGCTGTGCAAAGGCTGATGTGAGGGCGGAAGCTTCCTCTCTTTCAAACTGCGCTGTGGCATAGACGGCAGGCTTTGAGGGGGGAGCTGTTTCGGCTTCATGCTTCGGTGCGCTGTCTATGGCGGCTTTTATGTTTCCCAGAACTCGGTCCTTATCGTCAAACCAATCGAGCGTCCACACTCTCAGGATATTCCAGCCAAGACCGTTAAGCACGCTTGGCTGTAGGATAAATCTATCCTGTGCGGTTGAGCTGTGGAGAGTGTTTTCACCATCAAGGAGTATGCCCAAGAGATACTCCTTTTCGTTGTCAGGGTCGATTATGCCGATATCAACTTTGAACTCGGAGCTTCCGATGTTGCATTTCACCCCATAGCCAAGCTCTTTTATGGCTTTTGCGATACACTCTGTTACAGTGCTGTCGCTTGTGCTTTTTGTGGTGCTGTGGGCTGTTACGGCAAGCTTTCCACGCTCGGCAAACTCCAGGAAGCCTTTAAGTCCTGCAACGCCCTCGGAACGTGTTCTTGAAAGGTCTATTTGCTCAGGGCGGAGGACAGAGTAGACTATCATGGCTTTTCTTGCACGGGATATTGCTACATTAAGTCTTCGCCAGCCGCCGTCACGGTTGAGAGGGCCGAAGTTCATTGAAACTTGTCCCTTTTCGTCAGGACCATAGCCGACGGAGAAGAGTATAACGTCACGTTCGTCGCCCTGGACGTTTTCAAGGTTTTTGATGAAGACCGGCTCTGGTGACTTTCTGTCAAGCTCTTCAAGCTCAGGGTGGTTTGCCCACTCTTCGCAGAGCATATCGTCAATGAGATTTTGCTGAACGGAGCTGAATGTTACAACACCTATGCTGTCATTGCGGAGCTTTTCATCGCTCATTCGTCTTATTATCTCGTCAACAACGGCTCTTGCTTCCGCCTTGTTCTGCTTTGTTCTGCCCTTGTCATAGTGACCCTCGGGGTGGATAATGCTCACCTTTGAAATGAGGTCGTTATGGGACGGGAATGTGAGAAGCTTATTGTCATAGTATTTCATGTTGCTGTAGGCAATAAGGCTCTCGTGGCGTGAACGATAATGCCATTTGAGATACTGCTGCGGCATGGAGATAGCAAGGCAATCGTCAAGGAGGCTTTCAAGGTCTTCTTTTTCGCTGTTTTCTTCGTCTATCCGATTTGAGGAGAAGAAGTTTGTTGGTGGGAGCTGTTTAGGGTCGCCCACAATAACAACGTTCTCGCCCCTTGCGATAGTGCCTGCGGCTTCGGCTGTTGGCAGCTGTGAAGCTTCGTCAAAGATAACAAGGTCGAATTTCGGGAATGACGGGTCTATATACTGTGCAACTGATATGGGGCTCATGAGCATACAAGGGCAGAGCTTGCGGAGAAGATTTGGTATCTTATCGAAAAGGCTTCTAAGTGACATCATTCTGCCGTTGCTCTTTATGGCACGTTTGAGTATGCCCATTTCAGAGGTGGAAGCGCAGGCTGAGCCTTGGGCAGGTATTTTTGCGGAAAGACGAGCCAAAAGCTCCTGTATAGTCAGGCGTGAGAATTTATCGAGAGTGTCTTTGAACTGTGTGATAAGGTCGTTTGCACTGTTACTGCTGAACTGGCTAAGACGTTTATCGCTGTTTATTATCATAAGTGCAAGCTGATAATTTACTGTGCAGGAGAATGCTTTTTCTACGTTTTCGCTGTCAACATTGCCTGTGCGGTAGCTTTCGCTGACACCTGAAAGTCCGTTGTCGGAAAGCTCTTTGTCAACGCTGTTGAACTGGGCGGCGTATCTAAGCTTGTCGGCGTTTTCGGCATAGGTATTAAGCTTTTCTGCAGATAAGCCAAGCCAATCTGCACTTGCTTCTATGGCGGTCATGTTGGCTGAGAAGCTGTCCTCAAAGGCTGAAAGCTTTTCAAGGAACGAGGAGAGAGCCTGTCCTTCAGAAGTGCAGTTTGCTTTTCCGATAGTCTGAGCCATTTGTGCAGGGTCAGCACCCGCTTTCTGCTTAATGGCATTCATAATGCTGTCGGTTTTTGAAACGGCTTTTTCAAGGGCATTCCAATCGGTCTGCTCGTTCATGTAAATACCTGTGAGAAGCGCTGTTACATCTGACGGCAGGCTTCGCAGGAAGTCTTTCTTTTCGCTTATGGTGCAAAGCTTATCGAGAATTTCACCAAGGTTTGCTTTTGTAACGGAAGCAGGGTCTTTGGCGTGGAGCTTTATTCCCTTTGTGAGCTTTCCAAGCTTCATGGCTTTTGGCAAAAACCAGCTTTGCTCTGCCTGCTTATAGAGCATTTTCGATTCTGACGCAGGAAGGTCAAAAATGCTTTTTTCAAAATGGCTGAGGATATCGGTGCAGAGAGCGGTATACTCTTTTCCTACGGCAAGAGTATCTTTGATCTTTTGCAGGGTGATATCATAGTGAGGTGCGCAGAGAAGTCCGTCAAGAAGTTCACCGTCAGCGGTGGAAGCTTTGTATATGTCAGAAAGCATTTTTACTGCTGTCTTGTCGAGGTCACCGCTGTAGCTATAAGCCTGTGCGAGAGTTTGTGCACACTGAGAGGAAGCGGTGGCTTTTTGGGCAAGGTCGGCGGCTTCAGTGTGGAATTTGTCACGCTGTTCCATAGAATATGATGTAATGCCGATATCTTTAAGTGGGAAGTTGGCAAAGTCGCCTGTTTCGGCTATGGCTATTGAATATCTATGCACAAGGTCGCTGAAACGGTCGAGAGTTTCCTTTGTTATGTTTGTGAAGATATCTTTTGAAACTGATATTTTGTCTTTTTCGGATATACTGCGCTCATAGGCTGATATAGCTTCATAAAGGGTCACACCACAGTTACGCTTTTCGTGAAGTGCGGTTATGGTATCGTTAAGCTGGGCTTTCTGAGCTTTGAGCCTTGCGGCTTCGGCTGAATACTCCTCGGGAGATTTTATTTTGCCCACTTCAAGGGCTTTGTCAAGCTCTGCAAGGACAGTGGTCTTGTTTGTTTTATTGGAGTGGAGTTCAAGGCAGAACGGGTCAAGCCCTAGATTTGCAAGACGTTTCTGCACCACGTTGAGGGCTGCCATTTTTTCTGCGACGAACAGCACGCTTTTATCATTATAGAGGGCGTTTGCTATCATATTTGTGATAGTCTGAGATTTTCCTGTTCCCGGAGGGCCGTGGAGAACAAAGCTTTGGCCGTTTCCTGCTGCGGCAATGGCGGCAAGCTGTGAGGAGTCTGCGCTCATTGGCACTGCCATGTTTTCAAGGTCAAGGTCGGAATCTATATTCTCAGGGGTTATGCTTATATCCTCGGGGGCATAGGTGAGAGAGCCAGCCATAAGGCTGGACACCACCTTGTTTTGGCTTATCTCCTCTGAGCGGTTGCGAAGGTCGTTCCACATTACGAACTGGCTGAACGAGAACAGACCGATAAAGGCATATTCCTCGATGTTCCAACGCTTTTTGCCCATGACAGCCTGACGGATAGTATTGAAAACAAGTGGCAGGTCAATGCCATGTTCGTCAAGTGGGAGAGGGTCAAGACCTGTGATACTTATGCCATGGTCTTGGCGGAGATATTCAAGAAGCGTGACGTTTATCTGAGTTTCTTCCTGTCTGCTCCTTATTATATAGCCCTTATTGCGTGTGTTGCGGACGATATCTATAGGGATAAGCACCAAAGGGGCATAGCGTGGCTTTTCGGAAAGGTCGCTTTCATACCAGCGGAGAAGTCCCAGAGCGAGGAAAAGGGTGTTGCTGCCGTTTTCCTCCATGCTCACCTTTGCGGAGCGGTAGAGGCTTTTAAGGGCGGCGTCAAGGTCGGCTTCATTAAGGAACGTTCTTATGCGGTTGTTTTTGAACTCGTTCTCGGCGATATTTGTCACAAGGTCCTTTTCGTTCTCGATAGCGAATATTTTTGCGTCACGAGTGGAAACTGTCCACTCGGTAGGTATTTCCATGATACGGAAGTCACTTCCGCTTGCAAGCTCGTCCTCAAGCTTTCCAAGGTCTGCGGTCATAAGCTGCATGGTGTTCTTTGTGACACGGAAGTTCAAAAGAGAATTTCGCAGGCTGAAATCAAGGAGCTTTCTTTCCCATATGCGCATTTTTGTGACGGGCTTATCGTTGCCCTCTGCCACTTTGCCAAGAAGCGAGCTGTTAAGCTCGGAGGGGGCGAGAATCTCTTTTGGCTTGTCGGATCCTTCTGCAAGCTGCATACCTGAATAGGTTTGCTCGGGACGCAGTGGGATAGGTCTTATGCCACTTCCACGGGTGCGGATAATGTCTATGACGCACTGAAATTCCATGTTGCTTATATGGTCTTTGCCGTGTTTCATGGCATGGTCGAAACGCTCGACATCATGAACGTTGCTGTCAACAAAGTCTGTACACTCCACAAGGAGCATTTCTTCGGCATTTTCTGCAATGCGCTTTTCAATGGCGGAAACATCGTCAACGCAACAATCTGCGAAAGTTTCGTTTTCAAGCCAACAGCCGCAGAATGCGTGACCTGTCATGACAAACAGCAGAGGGTGAAGTCCCACCGCTTCAAGGCAGGCGGCATAAAGCACCGCAAGGTCAAGACAAGTGCCCATTTTTTGCTCCAAGACCTTATGCGGCAGGCGTATCCTCTGACCTATGACTTCATAGCTTGCAGGGGGATCGTTGTAGACTATTTTCTGCTGGACGAGGGCGGCAAAAATTGCTGCCATTTGAAGCTTCACGTTGTTTGGGTTGTTGGTCTGATAGCCTGTGAAAGAGGGGTCGCCTTTCCACTTTTTCAGGAACGTGGAAGCGTCATGAATAACTGGGGAGAGCGCAGGGTGATTTGGCGTAACAAATGCGGCTATCATCTCAGGCATTATGTTCAAACCGCTCCACTGATCGCAGGCGAGAAGCTCTATAGTGTTCTGATAGGTGAAGATATTTTCACCCTTTTGAAGCACCTCAATGGTGATATTGCCCACCATTTTTTCTGTAAGAGAGAAAAGAAGATCTGTGTTGGTAGATATCCTCACGGGGGATATCTCGGCAGAACTTTTTGCGGGGATAGAGCCGATATGATATGTAAATTCCTTTGCAAACTCAGGCTCAAAGGTTATTTTAAGTCCGATATTCTCAAGGGCCTCCTCTGAGTTGTTGTTTACTACAAGGCTTCTTATGACAGGGACATAGTTTTGCTGCATGGCAAAGTTTATAGATGCGTTTATGTGTCCGCCGACAGTGACGATATTATCCACTTTTACCCCTCCGACAATAATTTTTTTAATAAGGAACACCGAACAAGGAGCGTGCGGTGCGGTCATATATACTCATTATAGCACAAATAAACACATTGTGCAATATTTTTCCTGAGGACAGGATATGCTATATAAAAAGTAAACCCATTGTTCATAGTATCTTTATTGAATAGGTGGGAGGGTTGTGCTATAATACACTTTGAAATTCAATAGAAAATTTGGAAAGGTGAAAGCTATGGAAAGAATACTTGATTGGAACAAATATCTTGATACTGCGGCGAAAATGGTTTCTGAGGGAATCGTTATGCTCAAAAATGAAAATAATGCTCTGCCACTTGATACAGACAAAGAGGTGGCTGTTTTCGGACGCATACAGTTTCATTATTATAAAAGCGGAACAGGCTCGGGAGGAATGGTGAACGTTACTAAGGTAGTGAACATTCTGGACGGGCTTATTGATAACGGCGTAAAGGTCAATGAGAAGCTTCTTGACACATACAGAAAATGGGACAAGGAAAACCCATTCGACTTAGGCGAGGGCTGGGGCGGAGAGCCTTGGTCGCAGAAAGAGATGCCGCTTGACGAGGGACTTGTCAAAGAAACTGCAAAAAGCTGTGAAACTGCCATTGTGATAATAGGCAGGACGGCAGGCGAGGAGCAGGACAATAAGCTGGAGGCAGGCTCTTATTTGCTCAGCGATGATGAGATAGAAATGCTGACGGTGGTGAGGGAGCATTTCAAAAAAGTTGTTTTGCTTCTCAATGTGGGAAATATCATAGATATGACCGACATAAACAGAATTGCCCCTGACGCTGTGCTTTATGTTTGGCAGGGGGGAATGACAGGCGGAAAGGGTACAGCGGACGTTTTGACAGGAAAGGTCAGCCCAAGCGGAAAGCTTCCTGACACTATCGCATACAAGGCGTCGGACTACCCTTCGGACGCTAATTTCGGCAGGGAGAAAAGCAGGGATATTTACGCTGAGGATATTTATGTGGGATATCGCTATTTTGAGACTTTTGCTAAAGAAAAGGTGCTTTATCCGTTCGGATTTGGTCTTTCATACACTGAGTTTGAGATAAAGACGGAAAAGGCTGAGATAACAGAGGGGGCTGTGAAGCTTTCTGTTTTAGTGAAAAATATCGGTTCTTACAAGGGTAAAGAGGTAATAGAGGTCTACTGCGAAGCTCCGCAGGGAAGGCTCGGCAAGGCGGCTAGAGTGCTTTGCGGCTTTGAAAAGACCAGGGAGCTTGTACCACAGGAAGAGCAGGCAGTTGAGATAGCAGTGGATATCGCAAAGCTTGCTTCTTATGACGATTCGGGTGTGACGGGCAACAAGTCATGCTATGTGCTTGAAGCAGGGGAATATAAATTCTATGTGGGCAGTGACGTGAGAAGTGCGGAATATGCTTGCAGTTTTGAGCAGGGCGAGAATTTTGTGACAGAAAGGCTCACTCAGTCGCTTGCTCCTGTGGAGAGTTTTGAGAGAATAAAGCCTGTTTGCGAGGGCGGAGCTTTCAGCATTGGCAGAGAGGCTGTTCCTGTATCTGAGGTAGACGAAAGTGCAAGGCGTTTGGAGAAGCTTCCAAAAGAGATAGCATACACCGGTGACAAGGGCATAAAGCTTTGGGACGTTAAGAACGGCAAGAACACAATGGACGAATTTATTGCACAGCTTTCAGACTATGACCTTTCCTGCATTATAAGGGGCGAGGGCATGGGAAGCCCTAGGGTAACTGCCGGTACGGCTTCGGCGTTCGGGGGAGTGTCAGAAAATCTCAATGGCTTTGGCATACCTGCGGGCTGCTGTTCGGACGGTCCGTCGGGCATGAGACTTGACTGCGGCACAAAGGCTTTCAGTCTGCCGAACGGTACGATGATAGCTTCTTCGTTCAACAAGGAGCTTACAAGGGAGCTTTTCACTCTTATGGGGCTTGAAATGGCAGCGAACAAGGTAGACTGTCTGCTTGGCCCCGGAATGAACATTCACAGACACCCTTTGAACGGCAGAAACTTTGAGTATTTCTCGGAAGATCCTTTTCTTACGGGCAAAATGGCGGCGGCTGAGTTAAAGGGCATGGCTGGTGCAGGGGTGACAGGTACGATAAAGCACTTCTGTGCGAACAATCGTGAGACGAACAGGCATTTTATCGACTCGGTGGTATCGGAAAGAGCGATCAGGGAGATATATCTAAAGGGCTTTGAGATAGCGGTAAAAGAGGGAGGAGCTTCCTCTGTTATGACCACATATGGCAGAGTAAACGGCTTGTGGACGGCAGGAAACTTTGACCTAAACACTGTGATACTTCGTGAGGAATGGGGCTTCAAGGGCTTCACCATGACGGATTGGTGGGCGAACATAAACGTTCGTGGAAAAGAGCCTGACAAGACGGATCTTGCAGCTATGGCTAGGGCGCAGAACGATGTTTACATGGTTTGTCCTGACGGAGAAAAGAATGACGACAACACGCTTGTTGCCCTTGAAAATGGCGGTATAGAGAGGTGTGAGCTTCAGAGAAATGCGGCGAACATATGCGGATTTCTTCTTAACACTAATGCTCTTAAGCGTGCGGAGGGTATAGGAGATACTGTCAAGGTGATAAACCGAGAGGACGAGGAGCAGGAGGACGACAAGCCTGTACAGTTTTATAAGGTGGACCGTGACATAACTCTTGACCTTAGTGATGTTGACACAAAGAAAGGCACTTCTTACAGCTTTGCTCTTGACCTATCAAACTTCGGTATTTACAGGGTGATAGTTACGGCAAGCTCTACACAGAGTGAGCTTGCACAGATACCTATGACGCTGTTCAGCATGGGAACTGCGGTGGGTACGTTCACTTTTAATGGCACAGGTGGAAAGGCTGTTTCAATGGAAAAGAAAACGCCTATGTTCTCACGCTTCACAACTTTCAGGATATACTTTGCACAGAATGGGCTTGACCTGCACAGTATCAGGTTTGAGCTGACGGACGAGAAACGTTGATTTAAGGCTAGCGTTATGTTTTGTGCAAGTGAATAAACAGCAAGATCGGTCAGTAGATCCCAAATGGGATCACTGACCGATTTTTTGTGATATTTGTGGGTGATTTGGGCATGAAAAAAGGACTATCAAACGATAGTCCTAAAACTGTCTTGCTGATACCAAATGGATGCATATCTAAAACGAGATAAATTATGACCATTCCGATTAAAAATTATTTCTACCGGTCAATGTTCATTGAACTCATCACTCATTCTACGGTATTCCTTCTCCTCACAGTCAATATAATCCTTGGCAAATTGTTCCACTTCTTCAAGACTGTCTTCCAGCAGTTCAAAATCCACCGCCGCCGAAAAAACATCAATCTCAAGCTTTTCGGACTTATCTGCAAAGACTTCAACTGTAAACCCGTTACAGCGAACATCATTACCGTCCTTATCCTCCCGATGCAGATCAGTATCGGGAGATATTTTCACATAAAAACCATTGTATTTCATTCAACCACTCTCCTTAAAATCTCATCTGCATATCATCGTCAAGGTCGTAATCATCATCAAAATCCTCATCGAATTCATCATTCACGTAATACTCAAGCTGCTGAGAAT
>OOCH01001431.1_pt1 | contig 18654 bp, 9 predicted proteins | sample 1671641 | NCBI WGS metagenome assembly OOCH01 (sample SAMN06348177, study PRJEB24527) | human gut metagenome | biome: human gut; feature: ankylosing spondylitis patient; material: feces | host: Homo sapiens | place: China | collected 2015-10
AGAGCATCGAGGCGATGGCATGCAGCGTGAAGAACCAGCCGCGCGTCTGGTCGACACCCTCGGCGATGAAGTCCGCTGGGAAGACCTTGTCGAACGTCTCGCTGTGCTCGAAGGGGTAGTGTATCTGGGCGTAGGGCATGGCTCCCGAATCGAACCACACGTCTATCAGGTCGCTCTCGCGGCGCATGGGCTCACCCTTCGACGAGGTGAGGACGATGCTGTCGACATAGGGACGGTGCAGGTCGATGCGCTCGGTCGAGTAGTTCTCGGCCGACATGTCGCCCACGCGGAAATTCTTGTACGGGTTTTCGGTCATGTTGCCGGCGGCGATACTCTTGTCGATCTCCTCCATAAGCTCGGCAACGGAGCCTATGCACTTCAACTCCGAGTAGTCCTCCGTAGCCCAGATGGGCAGCGGCGTGCCCCAGAAACGCGAACGCGACAGGTTCCAGTCGACCAGACCCTCGAGCCACTTGCCGAAACGCCCCGATCCGGTCGATTCGGGTTTCCAGTGGATCGTGCGGTTGAGCTCTATCATGCGGTCGCGCAGCGCCGTGGTGCGTATGAACCACGAGTCGAGCGGGTAGTAGAGCACCGGTTTGTCGGTACGCCAGCAGTGGGGGTACGAGTGGGTGTGCTTCTCGATCTTGAAGACCTTGTTCTGCGACTTGAGCATGACCGACAGGTCGATGTCGAGCGTGGGGGCATCGGCCGGAAGGGTGTCGTCGTAGGCGTTCTTGACGTAGCGGCCGGCATACTCGCCGTATTGGGTCGTGTCGACATTATCCTTGACGAACTGCGGGTCGAGATCCTCAAGAAGGAAGAAACGTCCCTTTCGGTCGACCATTGGCTGCGTCTTGCCCGCCTTGTCTATCATGAAGAGCGGGGCGATGCCTGCGGCCTTGGCCACGCGGTCATCGTCGGCGCCGAACGTGGGGGCTATGTGTACGATACCCGTACCGTCCGACGTGGTGACGTAGTCGCCCAGAATCACGCGGAAGGCGTCGCCGTACTCGGCAAGGGGCTTCACCCACGGTATGAGCTGACGGTAACGCACACCCTCCAGCTCGGGGCCGAGCCACGTCTTGTCCTCCACTTCGAACGTGCCCTCCATCTTCTTGGTGAAGTATGTGCCGACGAGGGCCTTGGCCATGATTACATGCTGCGGCTCGTCGGTATAGGGGTTGCGGCACTTGATGCGCACGTATTCGATCGCGGGGCCTACGGCCAGCGCCGTATTCGAAGGCAGCGTCCACGGCGTGGTGGTCCATGCAAGGAAGTAGAGCTTGCCGTCCACGCCCTCGAAGAACTTCTCGCTCTTGGCGTCGCGCACGATCTCGAACTGCGCCGTGCAGGTCGTATCCTTCACGTCGCGGTAGCAGCCCGGCTGGTTCAGCTCGTGCGTCGACAGGCCCGTTCCGGCCGCGGGCGAGTAGGGCTGTATGGTGTAGCCCTTATAGAGCAGGCCCTTGTCGTAGAGCTGCTTGAGCAGATACCACAGCGTCTCTATATACTTGTTGTCGTAGGTGATGTAGGGGTCGTCCATGTTGACCCAGTAACCCATCTTGTGCGTCAAATCACGCCATACGTCCGTGAACTCCATCACGGCCTTGCGGCAGGTGCGGTTGTACTCCTCGATCGAGATCTTGCGTCCGATGTCCTCCTTGGTTATTCCGAGCTTCTTCTCCACGCCCAACTCTACGGGCAGGCCGTGGGTGTCCCATCCGGCCTTGCGGCGGACGAGATATCCGCGCTGGGTCTTGTATCGGCAGATCGTATCCTTGATGGTACGCGCCATGACATGGTGTATGCCGGGCATACCGTTTGCCGAGGGGGGACCCTCGTAGAATACGAATGTCGGATGACCCTCACGCGTGGAGATGCTCTTGCCGAAGGTGTCGTCGGCATCCCAGCGCTTCAAAACCTCCTCTGCCGTTTTCGGCAGATCGAGTCCTTTGTACTCGTTGAATTTCATATGGCGCGTATAAATTTTAATTGTCGAAAACAATGCCTCTTCGCGGCTGCGGGCGGAAGCGTTTTCCGGCCTGCAACGGAAGTCCGCAAATATACGAAATATAAACTCAAGTGTCAAGCCGGCGGCCGATTTTTGACACTTCGCACCCTGATATATACCGTGCAGGGCCGCTCGTGCGCAGTCGGCGTGCTTGCGGCAGGGCGGCAAATGAAAAGAGTCTCTCCTTGGCGGAAAGGCTCTTCGTGTGATATCGGGGCCGGCGGCCGTGTTGTCGGCGGCGGCCGTAAAACCGTATCTTGGCTGACTCTAAAGATGTATGAGCGTCTTGACGGGGGCGATCTTTTCGAGGCGCTTGCGGCCGCTCAGGCCGTCCAGCTCGACGATGAAGATAAACTCGTCGATGGCCACGCCGTACTCCTTGCCGTCGACGGTGATCTTCTGCGAAAGGAGCGACTGGGCTATGCCCTCGGCCGTTCCGCCCGTAGCCAGCACGTCGTCTATGACAGCTATGTGGAACAGGCCGTCGTCGGCACGCCCTGCGGCGATGTCGCTTATGCGGTAGTAGAGCTTGTCGAAACCGTACTCCTTCTCCACCTTCACCTCGCACAGGTCACCCTCGGCGAATGGCAGCTTGCCGCTCTTGCGTATGGGGATGATGTTCTCGACGCGGGGGTCGGTCACCAGCAGCGGCGCCGTGAAGAGGAACCCGCGGGCCTCTGGGGCCGCGATGTTGGGCGCCGTGAGGCACTTGCCCAGCTCGTCGACGAGCTGTCGGAAAGTCTTTTTGTCCTGCAGGAAGGGGATGATGTCAACGAATACGATTCCCTGTTTGGGAAAGTCGTTGTAAAATTTCAGGGTATCTTTCATCTGTTGTGGCGTTTAGGGTCTGCGGGGGTGCCCGCGGACTAACAAAAGTAGTAAAAAAAATCATACGCCGGAAGTATTTTACGGGCAAAGTCACCGCTGTTTTGTTTTTTTTAGTATCTTTGCATCAATTGGAAAATAATGAACTTAAAATGCCGAAGTTTTATGACAAGGTGAATGTATTGCATAAACCCGAATGGCTGAAGATACGACTGCGCAGCGACGACGGCTCGGCCGAGGTCGAACGCATCGTCAAGGAGCACTCCCTGCACACGATATGCAGCAGCGGACTCTGCCCCAACAAGGCCGAATGTTGGCGTCGCCGAACGGCTACCTTCATGATTCTGGGTGATATATGCACGCGCGGATGTCGGTTCTGCGCCACAAAGACAGGCATTCCCCTTGCACCCGACGCCTCGGAGCCCCGGCAGGTGGCCGAGAGCGTGAGGCTGATGGGACTGCGGCATGTCGTCGTAACTTCTGTTACGCGCGACGACCTTGCGGACGGCGGCGCCGCTCATTGGGCCGCCACGGTCAGGGCCGTGCGCAAAGAGAATCCCGACGCAACAATTGAGCTCCTTATTCCCGATCTGGACGCACGGGCCGATCTCATAGAGATCGTGGCGGCGTCCGCGCCCGACATCATCGGGCACAACATCGAAACCGTCGAGCGACTCACGCCGCTTGTACGCTCCCGCGCGAAGTATTGCACGAGCCTGCGTACACTGGAGTTGATCTCCCGCAGCGGCGCGGTCTCGAAGAGTGGACTGATGGTCGGACTTGGCGAGAGCGATGATGAAGTATTGCAAACCTTGCGGGACCTGCGTAATGCGGGTGTCGAGATTGTAACGCTTGGTCAGTACCTTCGGCCATCTCTGGAGCACTATCCCGTTGCGGCGTATATCACTCCCGAGAAATTCGAATGGTACAGACTCCGGGCCTTGGAGATGGGCTTCAGCTACTGTGCGAGCGCACCGCTGGTGCGGTCGTCATATCTGGCCGATGCCGCTCTGCAGAGCGTAAGAGGCAAGGCACGGGCGTAATGTGACGTGGTGGGGCGGCCCTCCGTCGCGGACGCGGGCGTACGTTGGAAAGAGCGTGCGTATGGAGGTATTGTACAGAGATCTTGGCCGTATGGGCTATGGCGAATGCTGGGCTCTGCAGCGGGCGTTGTTCGACGCCGTGCTGCGGGCAAAGGGCGCGCCTGCGCTCTTCGCCGAGGCTCCGGCGGATGCTGCCATCCCTGCGCTGACACCGCAGCAGGCCGGATGGCTGCTGACGGTGGAGCACGATCCCGTCTACACGTTGGGCAAGAGCGGCAAGGAGTCGAACATGCTGGTAAGCGAGGCTTACCTGCGCTCGATCGGCGCCGAGTATTACCACATAGACCGCGGCGGCGACGTCACCTTCCACGGCCCGGGTCAGATCGTAGCCTATCCGATAGTCGATCTGGAGCGTCTGGGCATCGGCCTGAGGGGCTATATCGACTCTCTGGAGGGCGCCGTGATCGACACGGTCGCCGAGTGGGGTGTCGAGGCGGGACGCATAGCGGGCGCTTCGGGCGTATGGATCGAGCCCGAGAAGGCGCGCGCACGCAAGATTTGCGCCATCGGAGTGCGTTCGTCGCGTTTCGTTACGATGCACGGTCTGGCACTCAACGTATCGACCGACCTGCGATATTTCAGCCATATCAATCCGTGCGGTTTTACCGACCGCGGCGTCACGAGCCTCGAGCGCGAAGTGGGGCGCAAGGTCGACTTTGAAGATGTGAAACGACGTCTGGTACGTCATTTAGCCGAGAAATTAAATGTTAAAATATATAAATAATAAAAACGTAAGTTATGCCTATAGAGAAGCGATGGGTGGTGAGACCCCATGGCGATCCCGAGGCCGTGGCCCGACTTGCGAGCCACCTTCGGATGTCGCCCGTTCTGACCAACCTACTTGTACAACGAGGCATAGACACCGTAGAAAAGGCGAATAAGTTTTTCAACCCTCAGCTCTCCGATCTGCACGATCCGTTCCTGATAAAGGATATGGACAAGGCGGTGGAGCGCATCGAGCACGCCGTGGCCAACAATGAGAAGATCATGGTCTATGGCGACTACGACGTGGACGGCACCACGGCCGTAGCGTTGGTATACAAGTTTCTTCGCCAGATAGGTCACAAGAACCTTGTTTTCTACATCCCCGACCGTTACAACGACGGCTACGGCATATCGATCAGGGGTATCGACTTCGCCGCGCGCAAGGGCGTGACGTTGACAATAGCCCTCGATTGCGGTATCAAGGCCGTGGAGAAGGTTGTCTATGCAAAGGAAAAGGGTGTTGATTTCATTATCTGCGACCACCACCTGCCTGCCGACGAGATTCCGGCGGCGGTGGCGGTGCTCGACCCCAAGCGGGCCGACTGCAACTATCCGTTCGACGAGCTGTCGGGCTGCGGCGTAGGTTTCAAGCTGGTGCAGGCCTATGCCATGAAGCACGGCATCCCGTTTTCCGAAATCGAGCATCTGCTCGACCTGTTGGTGGTGAGCATCGCCTCCGACATCGTCCCTCTGACGGGAGAAAACCGTATTTTGGCCTATTACGGGCTCGAGCGGTTGAACCGTATGCCCTCGTCGGGACTGCACTCGATAATCAAGATCTGCGGTCTGGACAAGCACAACATCACCATCGACGACATCGTCTTCAAGATCGGGCCGCGCATCAATGCCGCAGGGCGTATGCGTATGGACGAGCACGACGAGAATGCGGCCCCCTCGGGCGGCCATGCGGCGGTGAACCTGCTTATCGAGGGTAATGACAAACAGGCTCAGGAGTTCTGCAGCATAATCGATGCCTACAATCAGGATCGCAAGAACATCGACCGCAGTGTGACGCAGGAGGCGCACGACTACATCGAGTCGCATCCCGAGATGAAGGCGCTCAAGAGTACCGTCATCTACAACCCCAAGTGGATGAAGGGTATCGTGGGTATCGTGGCCTCGCGCCTTATCGAGACCTACTACCGCCCGACGGTGGTGCTGACGATGAGCAACGGCTTCGTTACGGGTTCGGCGCGCTCGGTTCCGGGCTTCGACCTCTACCAAGCGGTGGAGTCGTGCTCCGACCTTCTGGAGAACTTCGGCGGCCACATGTATGCCGCGGGCCTTACGATGCGCCCCGAGAATGTCGAGGCCTTCACCAAACGCTTCAACGACTATGTCGAGGCACATATCGACCCGCAGATACTTATCCCGCAGGTCGATATCGACAGCGAGTTGCTCTTCTCGGACATCACGCCGGCGTTCTACCGCCAGCTGAACAGTTTCCAGCCCTTCGGGCCCGGGAATACGGCTCCGGTGTTCGTCACCTACGGGGCCAGTAACCACGGCGACGCACGGCTTGTGGGCGCGGAGATGGAGCATCTGCGTATGGATCTGGTACAGAAACAGAAACCCAATACGACGATGAAGACGATCGCCTTCCAGCAGCCGACCCACTACGAGTGGATACGTTCGGGCAAGGCCATCGACGTATGTTACCAGATCGTCGAGAACCACTACCGCGGTACGGTTACCACGCAGCTGCGTATCAAGGATATCAAGCCCGTGGGCCGCTAATGCCGAACGGAGGCTGCATTACCGGTATGCCGCAAGTCCGCGAAGGATGTGTGTAATAAGAGCCGCGCGGAAGCTGTGTGGAATAAATGCGGCGAATCGGAGCCGGAAAAGATATCGTCAGGCCGGAAAGGCGGAGACGGTGTCGGGGGCGCGGGTGCAGATATAATAGATGATGCCGCTGAAGGCAGATGTAATATCGTAGCCGCGAGGTGATGTATGGCATCAGTACGGGAGACCGTCCGGTCAAAGAAGAAAGAAGATAAAGATAAAAAATGCAAGCGCGCTCTATCGCTGTCCGCTTCGGCGGAGGGAGGAAAGTCCGAGCAACGCAGAGCGCCGCACGAGTTAACGGCTCGACGTCCGTGAGGGTGTAGTAGCGTAACAGAAAATAACCGCCTGCCGCGGCTTGTGCCGTCGGCCGGTAAGGGTGAAAAGGCGGGGTAAGAGCCCACCGCGGAGGCAGCAATGTCGTCCGGCTGTACGCCTTGCGGGTTGCAAGACCATGTATATCGACAATTAAGGGTTGCTCGTCCGATGTCGAGGGGTAGGTTGCTGGAGGCCGCAGGTGACTGCGGTCGTAGATAAATGATAGAGACCCCTATAAAGGGTGACAGAACTCGGCTTATAGCGCTTGCATCTCCATAAGGGGATATTTCCGCCAAAGGAAATATCCCCTTTCTATTATGATATGGCATGCCGGTGCGCGCGGTTATCCCGCTTGTGGCGGGGAGTGTATGGCACGTGCGGGGGCGGGTACCATAAGTATATATATCTTGCGGCCGCGGTTGCGAAGCGTGCCTGCGGCCATGATGCGTGGGCGTCGTCTGTCGGTATGGTTTCATGTCGAAGCCTTGCCGTACGGACTTCAACCGTGGAAAAAGGGGCCGCCGAGGCTCTGATAAGGTTCCGCCTGCGGTGTCGTGCGACGGACGTTGCGGCAACGGAGGCTTGTCGGGCGTAACGGCTATCCGTAAGGCTAATGTGTTGAACGGCAGCGCGGGCGGATCTCATGGAGCGACAATAATGCTTGAAAAGGTCAGGCGTGTGCGCCTTGCGGGCGACGCGCGTGAAATATTGAAACAAAAATTTAACGCAAAAAAATTTGGTGGTATTTTGCAATGTGCTTAAATTTGTTTCGGATTGAAAGCCCGATTTCTGAATCAGAATGCCGCTCCGGTGCGGCGGATCGGGCGAAAAAGGGATCGAGACGGGAAGGCTCGTGCTGCGGCGATGCAGAAATTGGAATGTATGTTATGCCGGCAGGAGCGAGTTGCGGATCGTCGAGATGAAAGTTCTGCACAATGCCCATAGCCATTGAAATATTCCGTCATGACGGTTGCGTCCATCCCGTAATGAGACTTTTGCCATCGGTACGGCGTGTGTGCGACGCGGCAACGGCGGGGTGTCGCGGGGCGGGCGTGAGACAGAACGCAAAGTGTTGTTGTACTGTGCGGCGGCACGTACCGGGCGACGGCCCGCGTGCGTGTATCGTCTATTCTTTGGATTCCCTCCAGCGGCCATCTGCACGGGAGGATATTGATGTGGAAACTGTTTTTTAATTCTAACGTAAAACCTATGAGGAAACTTTACTTTGAAAGTGGAATCTCACGTCATGCCAAGCGCGGCTTCGGGGCTGTTGCCGTATGTGTGGGACTTCTGCTGGGGTTGGGCGCGCAGACGACGTTTGCCGCCGGTGTGAAGGATCGGACATCAGAGCGCGGCAGCCGTACGGAGGCCGTCGTCGATGCCGATCAGCAGCAGGACGGTGTATTGAAGGGTATCGTCATCGGATCGTCCGACAACAAACCGCTTGCAGGTGTGGCTATCTACGTCAAGGAGGCGCCCGAGGTGGGCGTTGCCACCGACGCGAACGGTCAATATGAGCTCAAGCTGCCCAAGGGTGCCAAGACCGTGGTCTTCGACATGCTGGGCTACGACGTGAAGGAGATCCCCGTCGACGACCCCTATCTGTTCACTCTGGTGACGATGATCCAGCAGAGCACGAAGATCGACGAGGTCGTGGTGGTCGGATTCGGTACGCAGAAGAAGGAGTCGCTGGTGGGTGCCGTGCAGGCCGTCAAGCCGAGCGATCTGGTCGTTACCTCGAGTAACCTTACCACTTCGTTTGCCGGTAACATTGCGGGTGTGATTGCCACGCAGGGTTCGGGCGAGCCGGGCTACGACAGCGCTGCGTTCTACATCCGCGGTATCTCGACCTTCGGTTCGAACACGGGAGCCCTGATCGTGCTGGACGGCGTGGAGATCACGGCCCAGATGTTGGGCAACATACCTCCCGAGTCGATCGAGTCGTTCTCGGTGCTGAAGGATGCGACGGCAACGGCGCTCTACGGTTCGCGCGGTGCCAACGGTGTGATCATCATCACCACCAAGGAGGGCCGCAACTCGGAGAAGCTGGCCGTGAACGTCACCATCGACAACACCTTCTCGATGCCTACGCGCGTACAGGATGTAGCCGACGCGGTTACCTACATGGAGCTCTTCAACGAGGCCAAGTACAACGAGGCCCGCGCTACGGGTACGCAGTACGTTCCCTTCTACTCGGACGAGAAGATCGAGGGTACGCGCCAGCACCTGAATCCCTACATCTTCCCCGACAACGACTGGTATGACATGCTGTTCAAGGATTTTGCCGTGAACCAGCGATTCAACCTCTCGCTGCGCGGCGGCGGCGAGCGTGTGGATTACTTCCTCAATGCGTCGGTCTACAACGAGAACGGTATTCTGAAGAAGCCCAAGGAGACGCCGCTCGACATCACGATGAACAACCAGAAGTATCTGTTCCAGAGCAACGTCTCGGCCATGATGACCAACACGACGAAGGTGTCGCTCAAGATCAATACCCAGCTGCAGTACAACAATACGCCTTACGAGTCGACCAGCGACCTCTTCTATTGGGTTATGCGGGCCAACCCGGCACGTTTCCCTGCGGTGTTGCCTGCCGAGGACGGCGATACGTTCGTGCGCTACGGTAACAACAACTCGTGGGATACGGGCTCTACGGAGCTGAACCCCTATGCGCGCATGAGCTCGGGATACAAGAAGCGTTACTATTCGTACATCACGGCGGCCTTCAACATCGACCAGAATCTCGACATGGTGACCAAGGGACTTTCGGCCAAGGCGCTGGTATCGTTCTACAACTACTCATACGCTGCCACGAACCGTTACATGACGCCCTATTATTTCCGCGTCGATGACGACTATACGGTCAACGCCGACGGCACATACAACTTCACCACCTCGAGCATCGGTACCGAGGGTAACACCTATCTTACCAGCTCGGTATCGCACGACGGCTACCACGAGTGGTCGCTGCAGGGTTCGGTCAACTACGCCCGCACCTTCGGCAAGCACGATGTGGGAGTGGATTTCGTCTACCACATGAAGGAGAAGGTGAACAACGCGACGGGTTCGTCGGAGGAGCAGCTGCTCCCCTTCCGCGAGCAGGGTCTTGCCGGACGTGTCACCTACAACTACGACCGCCGCTACTACGTCGAGGCCAACTTCGGTTACAACGGTTCGGAGAACTTCGCCGCAGGCAAGCGTTTCGGATTCTTCCCCTCGGTGGCTTTGGGATGGAACATCTCGAACGAGAAGTTCTTCGCCCCGCTCAAGAAGACGGTCTCGAACCTCAAGCTGCGCGGATCGTACGGTGAGGTCGGTAACGACGCTCTGGCGATACGTTTCCCCTACCTGACGACGGTCAACATGGGCAGCCGCGGATATTACTTCGGCCAGAACTTCACCTACCACGGTTCGGGTTACATCGACACCTACGGTAACGTGGACGCCACGTGGGAGATCGCCGACAAGATGAACGTCGGTATCGATCTGGAGCTCTTCGAGTCGCTCTCGATCTCGGCCGACTACTTCCGCGAGCACCGTTACAACATCTTCATGCAGCGCAACAGCCTCTCGGCTACGGCCGGTATGGGTGCGACGGTTCCCTACGCCAACCTCGGCGAGGTGAACAACGAGGGTGTCGACATCTCGCTCAACTACAACAAGGTCATCAACGAGGATCTGACGGTGCAGGTACGCGGTACGTTCACCTACGCCCACAACGAGGTGCGCGCCATGGATGAGCCCGAATACCCCGAGCGGAACCGCCACCTGTCGAAGGTGGGCCACCCGATGCAGGCGCATCAGGTACTTGTGGCAGAGGGTCTGTTCACTTCGCAGGAGCAGATCGACAACAGCCCCGAGCAGAAGTTCGGTACCTACTACGTGGGTGATATCAAGTATAAGGATGTCAACGGTGACGGCGTGGTCGACGCCAACGACTACGTGTGGGACGATACGCCCTACATTCCGGAGATCATGTACGGTTTCGGCAGTACGATCAAGTACAAGGCATGGGACTTCCAGTTCATGTTCCAAGGCACGGGCAACTACCAGATCCGCATGTATGACCACCACCCGTTCTGTACGTCGGCCAATTCGGGCTTCGGTATCGTGCAGTACATCGCCGACAACCACTGGTCGTGGGACAACAACCGCGCCGATGCCGAGTATCCGCGTCTGACCTCTATCGCCAGCGACAACAACACGCAGGCTTCGACCTACTATCTGCGCAAGGCCAACTACCTTCGTCTGAAGAGCCTCGAGATAGGATATTCGATCCGCAACTTCCGTATCTACGTAGCGGGCAGCAACCTGTTCACCATCTCGCCGTTTGATTACTGGGACCCCGAGAAGGGCAACGGCAACGGTCTTTCGTACCCGCTGCAGCGCACGGTTAAAATCGGACTTCAGTATCACTTCTAATACAGGAAATAAATATGAAAAAATTGATCATAATTTTGGCAATGGCCTTCGGGGCCGCCTCGTGTAATTTCCTCGATGTGATTCCCGAAGGAAAACCCACGATCGACGACCTCTACAAGACTCACATCCAGACCGACGAGTTTGCCAGCTCGCTCTACTGGTACATGCCCAACCGCTTCTATTTCCAGTCGTCGCTCGAGATCTGCGGCGGCGATATGATGTCGGGATTCTACGGGTCGGTTCAGTACTTCAAGTGGAAGAGTATGGTCTACAACAACTATGAGACCCCGTCGAACACCTATGTGGCCATGTGGTCGCAGTCGGCCATCAAGTATCCCGCAGGCGCGCTGGTAAACTACCGCATGTGGGAGGGTATCCGCAACGCCTATAACCTTATCGCCAATGCCGACCGTGTGCCCGATGCCACGGAGGCCGAGAAGAATCTCTGGAAGGGTGAGGGCTATTGGGCTATCGCCTACCTGCACCAGACGCTTCTGGAGTATTACGGCCCGATCATTCTGGTCAAGCACGAGCTCTCGACGGACGAGGATCTGAACGTGCCGCGTTCGACCTATCTGGAGTGTACGCAGTTCATCTCGGACATGTATGACGAGGCTGCGAAGTATCTTCCCGAGACTCACGACAACCTCTATTGGGGCCGTGCCACCAAGACTCTGGCCAAGGCGTTGAAGGCGCGTGCATGGCTCTATGCCGCCTCGCCGCAGGTGAACGGCAACTCGGAGTGGTACGGCGACTTCGTGAACCCCGACGGCACGCACCTTATCTCGCAGACCTACGACAAGGAACTGTGGAAGAAGGCCATGGATGCGGCCGAGGAGGCCATCCTTCAGGGTGAGGCCGACGGCTTCGGACTCTACGAGGCCGATGATCAGGGCAAGGACGACTTCGAGCGCGGTTACAACAACTACCGTGCGGCATTCGTGGGCAACGACGGTTCGTCGATGTTCTACAACAATATCGAGCACCTCTTCTCGTACAACAATCAGGGCAACATCAGCTACAACACGAAGAACATGGCTCCGCGTATCGGTTACTCGTCGTACAGCAGCGACGGCTTCCGCGGATATTTCGTTCCGACGTTCGACGCCGTTGAGGTCTTCCTCTCGAAGAACGGTCTGCCGATGGATGTCGATCCCGAGACGAAGGATCTCGATCTCTACTCGATCGCTCCGGGTGACAGTACGGTGTTGCTGCACCGCAACCGCGAGCCTCGTTTCTATGCGGCCATCGGTTATGACCGCGGCGAGTACGATATCAACGGCAAGACGATCGTGCTGAAGTGCCACCGCGGCGAGGAGCAGCAGAACGACGGCAACACGAGCAACGAGTACCAGACCTGTACGGGTTACTACGTGAAGAAGTGGGTATCGAAGGCCGATTCGTACACCGTATCGAGCAAGTCGTTCACCTACAACAAGTACTCGTATCCCTACATCCGCTTTGCGGAGGTATATCTCGACTATGCCGAGGCTGAGGCCGAGTATACGGGAACGCTCAGCGAGAAGGGCCTGCGTTATCTGAACAAGGTGCGCAACCGTGCCGGACTTCCGAACTTCGAGGTATCGTGGGCGCGTGTGGGCGGCACCCCGACGGGACAGACGCTTATCGACGCTATCCGTCGCGAGCGTATGAGCGAGTTCGTTTTCGAGGGCCGCTGGTACTTCGACCTGCGTCGTTGGAAGCTGGCTGGCGACTATATCCAGCGTACGCCCAAGAGCTGGAATCTGGCGGGCCGCACCACCGAGGAGTTCTATCAGGTGACGGACGTGTACGAGGGCGCGCAGGTGCGTACCTTCGAGACGCCGCGCAACTATTGGATGGCAATCCCGCAGGATCAGATCAATATCAACCCCAATCTGGTTCAGAACCCGGGATATTAATGATTTGACGCGGCCTCGGTGCCGCAAGACGTGACAATGGCCTGCGCCCTAATCGGACGCAGGCCTTTTTTATCTGCTGCGACATGTGGTTTTTATAGGATGCGCGAATCCGCATGGTATGTTGGATGTATGTACCTTCGGATGACGTATGCATAATTAAATGAAAGCGGACTTCCTTGCAGGGAAGTCCGCTTTCTCGGTTGTAGATGTATCCCGAGCGGCCTATTCGTATGTCTCGACGGTTACCGCCTGCTGGAGGCCCGACGGGGGCAGTGGCGTAGAGGCATCGTAGGGGTTGACCAGAAGCGAGATCTTGCGTTGTTCGGGCGGCAGCTGCATGTCGCCGACGATGCGGTTGACCCACTTGTTCACGACCTCCACGCGCAACGTGTTGCGGCCCTTCTTGACGCACTGCGTAATGTCGACCTTGTATGGCGGGCACCATGCGCCGCCGGCATAGCGGTCGTTGACATATACCTTTGCCATCGATTCGACGCGCCCCAGATTGAGAAGCACGCGTGCGGCGCTGGCGTCGTCGAGATCGAACTCCGTCGTATAGGTTATCGTTCCCGAGAAGTACCGTATTTCGGGGTCGGCATTCTGCGCAAGGTCTGCGGGCGAGGCCATCTCAATCGGTGCTGGAGATGAGAGCTTGCCGTCGAAGGCTACGTGCCACGGCTCCGATATCTCTACGGCAGATGCGGGCGTGGGGTTGTTATCGCCCGCCTTGGGCGAGCCTTTGCCGCGGAATACGATGAAGCAACTCTCGAGGGGCTCCAGATGCAGCGGCATGCGTATTCCCGTTGCTGTTGCCTCGAATTGCAGCAGTGATGTGATCGAGCCGTCGACGGGATTCCAACGCTCGGGTGCGAGGGTCGGGTTTACGCGGAACTCGGGTGTGGCATCGACTGCAGCGCCGCTCTGGTTCGAGACGAAGTATATCTCCGCACCCATCATCGAACGGTGGTTGTAGAGCAGCGGTGCGCCGCTCTCGACGCGGAAGTCGGGTTCGAGGTCTATCTCGGCGAAGATCTCTTCGAGAGTGCAGCCGTTGTATATCCGGCCCTTGCCGTAGTCGTTGGCGCCCTTGGTGTCGAAGCATCCGCCCCACATGCTGCGCGCCATGCGCTCCACCTCGGCATCGGCTGCGGGGTAGTTCTGCATGCTGGGCGAGCGGCGCGGCGGACGGCCGAGCAGGATGGCGCCGTCGCTGACCATACGCCCGATCTTCTCCAGCAGTTCGGGCCGCATCGTCTCGACGGGCGGCAATACAAGTACTCGGTACGATGTTCCGTGTGGGAGTGTTATGCGTCCGTGGCTGACGTTGGCGTCGCGCATTATCACCTCGGCGTTGATATAGTCGAACTGGTAGCCTGCAGGCAGTGCGGGCGACTGTTCGCCCGTCATCTTGGGCGCATCCTCGCCTATGAGGTAGGCGACGTCGGCGACGTTGAGGCCCTGACGCAGCATGTAGTTACAGCGTTTCAGGTAGTCGGTGAAGAGATCCATCTGGCTGAACCACGTATTGTTCGCGTCGAATTCGTTGCCAAATGGTGCGTTTATGCCCGGATATCGCGACGTATCGGCCTGCTCGATGTAGAGATGCAGCAGCGAGGCGTTGATACCCTCGGCAAAGAAACGGTCGGTGCGCTGTTTCATGTCGACGGGTGCGCGTGAATAGGCCGGTCCGCCCGAGGTGTTCGACTCGGCCCAGATGAGGGTCTTGCCGTAGATGTGTCCGCATGACGAGGCTGCGCGGTTCTCGATGTCGCCGAGGCTGCCGGCACTCCAGAACTCGCCCGCAATCTCGTCCGACTGCCCTCCGTACTGGAGGAACTCGCCCGGGAATCCCCAGTGGCCGTAGCATTCGAGCCACGTGGTGAGTCCGTGCTCGTGGCTTACGTCACGCAGGCCGCCGACATATTGATATGCCACTTGGTCGGCTATGAGCCGCCGCAGATCCCACAGGAAGCGGTCGCTGCGGTCCTGATCCCCCACGACATAACCGTAATATGCGGGCAGGTAGGGCAGCATCGAGTATCCGTAGACCGACTCGAACGTCTGCATGAAGTCGTCGGTGAAGTTCTGGCCGCCGGTCTCGTAGCTGTCCTGTACCACGACCTTGAATGTCTTGCGGTCCTCGGCAGGTATGCGGCGCAGAATCTCTCCGATGAAGGCGTCGAAGTGTGTGCGTACATGGCGGCTGCTCATCTTGTCGATCTCGAGTCCCGTGGCTTCGGGCGTGGCGGGGCCGTTGGTCACACCCGTGGGGGCCATACCCGTGCGCATGATGATCCAGCGGCCTTCGGGTACGTCCCACTTGAGGTTGCCCTCCGAGTCGATCGACGCCGATATGTCTTGTACCGACGCGGGGTCTATGGCGTATGCCTTGTTGTCGATCTCGGCCTGTACGGGCCACATGTAGTGGTTCCAGTATGGCAGCGGCGTCTGACACATCTTGGCCAGCGTCTTCTCGGCATAGGATGCTATGCGCGGCTGCGCCGAAAGCTCCGCTTCGGCTACGCCTCCCGGCTGTGCCGCCGCATCCGTCACGAGGCGGAACCGGCGTGCCGTCGTTGCGGCGAACGATACCGTCACGGGAGCGTAGGGATCGAATCCGACATTTATTGCGGGGTTTGAACGGTCTACCGTAAAGGCGGCAACGGTGGTATATGTGCCGTCGATCTCGGCCTCGAGGCGTGCGCCGTATGCTGCGGGCGAGGGGAGAAGTTTGAGCGTGAGGGAGCGGGCCGTATATGGCTTTCCGCAGTCGAAGGTTATGGTATTGACACGGCCCGCAGGCAGTGTTATGCCCGTTGCCGGATCGCCGTCTGCGATGGCTGCGGCATTGTCGGCCCCAAAGTCGGTCTTGATGGCAGCGTCGGGACGTGAGGCATACTCTTCGGGCGCGGGGTAGGCTATCGTACGCACATCCTCGAAATCGGCCGCGGGGGCCGCGATTGTGGTCTCGATGTGGCGCGGGCCCTCGACCTCGATCTGTGCCGAGGCGAGGTATCGCATCGCTTCGTCGGGCTTGACCCACGGGCCGCCCGACTGGCTCCACCCGGGCGAGTTGAAGATACCGATCTCGATGTCGAGTTCCGAGGCGGTCTTGAGCGCCGTGTGGAGGATCTTCCACCACTCGTCGCTCATCATAAGGACGTTGCGTTCGGTATAGAGCCCGTCCTGTCCGATGTTGCCGATGAAGGCGCGGTTTATGCCGGCGCGTTTCATGGCGTGCAGGTCACGCACGACACCCTCCTCGGATATGTTGCCCGAGATCCAATACCAATATATTCCGGTCTGTACCGTTTCGGGCGGCGTGGCGAAGTCGCGTGCCAGCTCCTCGGTCGAGGTGCAGGCACCAGTTATGGCCATTGCCGCCGTGAGGGCGGCTGCGGCGAGAAGTCTCTTCATAAGTATGGCTGTTTTAAGCTGTAAGGACAAATATACCGATTCCGCCCGACATATACAATATGGTCGGGCGGCGGCTTCGGCCGAAGTGTCAAAAGAGTTATCAAGTCGGTCAAATTGTCCAGCCTCCGCCGACGGCAATATATGTATGAGAAGGTCAAAAGCCGCAACTCCCCGAAAGGAATTGCGGCTTCTGGCATGCGCCGGTCGCACGTTTGCTACTTGGCGTAGCTGACGGCGCGGGTCTCGCGGATGACGGTGATCTTGACCTGACCCGGGTAGGTCATCTCGTCCTGAATCTTCTTGGCTATGTCGTGCGAGAGTGCCTCCGACTCCTGATCCGAGAGTTTGTCGGCCCCGACGATTACGCGCAGCTCGCGGCCCGCCTGAATGGCGTAGGAGGTCTCGACGCCGGGGTAGGAGCCGGTCAGCTCTTCGAGCTTCTCCAGACGGCGGATATAGTTCTCGACGTTCTCACGGCGTGCACCGGGGCGTGCAGCGGAGATCGCGTCGGCTGCCTGCACGAGACAGGCAATGACGGTCTGCGGCTCAACGTCGCCATGGTGCGCCTCGATGGCGTTGATGACGACGGGGTTCTCCTTGTACTTTCTGGCAAGCTCGACGCCCAGTTGGACGTGGCTGCCTTCCATCTCGTGGTCGACGGATTTGCCGAGGTCGTGGAGCAGGCCTGCGCGCTTTGCCAGCGTCACGTCGACGCCCAGCTCGGACGCCATCAGGCCCGCAATGTGGGCGACCTCAATGGAGTGGTTCAGAACGTTCTGGCCGTAGGACGTGCGGTATTTCTGGCGGCCCAGGAGCTTGATCAGCTCGGGGTGCAGATTGTGCACGCCCGTTTCGAACGTGGCGCGTTCGCCCTCGACCTTGATGGTGTGGTCAACCTCGCGGCGGGCCTTTTCGACCATGTCCTCAATGCGGGTCGGATGGATGCGGCCGTCGGCAATCAGCTTTTCGAGCGCAAGCCGCGCGACCTCGCGGCGGACGGGATCGAACGAGGAGACGGTGATGGCCTCCGGGGTATCGTCGATGATGAGGTCAACGCCGGTGATGGTTTCGAGCGTGCGGATGTTGCGGCCCTCGCGGCCGATGATGCGGCCCTTCATTTCATCGTTGGGCAGCGGTACGACGGAGACGGTCGTTTCGGCGGCATGGTCTGCCGCGCAGCGCTGGATGGCGGTGGCGATGATCTCGCGGGCCGTCTGATCGGCCTCCTCCTTCATCTGCGTCTCGATCTCCTTGATCTTCATCGCGGTCTCGTGGCGCACGTCGTCTTCCACGCCCTTGAGGATGTAGGCCTTGGCCTCGTCCTGCGTCAGGCCGGAGATCTTTTCCAGAACCTCCATCTGGCTGCGCTTGAGAGAGTCGACCTCTTCCTGCTTCTTGTCGATGGCCGCGATCTTCTTGGCCAGCTCGTCCTCTTTCTTCTCGTGAAGATTGATTTTCTTGTCAAGGGCTTCTTCCTTCTGCTGCAGACGGCGCTCCTGCTTGGAGACTTCCGCGCGGCGCTCCTTGACCTCCTGTTCGTATTCGCTGCGTGATTTATGGATCTCTTCCTTCGCTTCGAGCAGCATTTCGCGCTTTTTGCTTTCTCCGCCCTTGATGGCTTCGTTGATGATGCGCCGGGCTTCCTCTTCGGCGGAACCGATCTGCTTTTCCGCAACCTTTTTGCGGTACAGAACGCCGGCCGCGAAGAAGACCGCGCAGAGCACGACTGCCGCGATGCTAAGGATGAGGCATAGCGTATTGAATTCCATAAACTGCGAATCACACCTCCTGTTTTCAGTATTGGGTACGCCGACACTCCGGCGACTTGAATCATAAAGCGCAATGAGCTTCCACAAGTCCCATTACAGCCATACAAATCCTACCCTACATTGTACCGGTTTGCCGCGTGTCTGTCAAGGCGCAATTCGGAAAAATGCACGAAACGGGATACATCAATTTGGGCGCTTTTAGCAAGAACCGCTGATGCAGCAGGTTGACAAGCGACAAAAAGTGTGATTCTATAAAGGAAAAGCGGATATCAGGCCGCGGCGAAGACCTGCGGCAGCCGCCGCGTGATGGCGACGCACAAAAAGCTTCCCAGTGC